>Ga0209810_1000460_pt1 | contig 90224 bp, 77 predicted proteins | sample Coa_R1_7_FD_187159 | JGI IMG/M metagenome (GOLD analysis project Ga0209810, IMG submission 187159) | Surface soil microbial communities from Centralia Pennsylvania, which are recovering from an underground coalmine fire - Coalmine... | ecosystem: Environmental > Terrestrial > Soil > Unclassified... | reverse complement strand
CCGTGTTCTTCAGACCCTCGGCCGCGGCCAACACAATCCGCGAGCGCTGCGCGAGCGCCTGCGCGCTCTTCCCACGCCGCGCCCACGACTCCAGCTGCTCGCGCTCCTCAGCACTCAGAACAACCTCAACCGCCACTGGACTTGGCATCCACCAAGTCTAAAACCAGCTGACGACGAACTAACGACTCACAAGACTAGCGCGTTATCAGCACGGTACCGCCGATCACGAGCGCGACCCCGGCGACCCGGGCCGGCGTGATGCCGAGCACGTGCAGCCCGAACCATCCAAGCCGGTCCGCGAGCACCGACACGATCAGCTGAGCCGCGACCAGGAGCGCGACCACGCCACCCGCGCCGAGCCGTCTCACCGCGACGAGCGAAACCGCCACCACCGCCGCGCCTGCGATGCCGCCGAGCGCGTGCTCGGGGCGGATCCCGCGCAGACCGCCGAGCCGGCCGGGCTCGCCGACCACGAGCAGCAGCACGCCAAGGATCGTCACCGAGATCAGCGCGCTCACGAACGCGGCGCCGAAGTCGCCGATGTGCCTGGAGAGCGCGGCGTTGGCCGGTGGCTGAAGCGCGACCAGCCCGCCCGCAGCAACCGTCGATGCGAACGCTACCCCGCGACTCATGGGCCCTGGCTTCCGCACCCGGGGGTCATTTCCTGCCATACGATGGCTCCCCAGATGCCGCTCGCAGCCGAGCTCGCCCTGCCCTCGTTCGACCACACCGACCCGTCGCTGCGCGGCGCGCGCTACCGGCAGGCGATGGCCGAGCTCGGCAGCAGCGACGACTGGCTCGTGACGAATCCGTTCGGGTTCACGGTGCTCGACCGAGCGGCCGGCGAGTTCTTCCTGCGCACCAAGGACGCGGTGTTTCCAGGGCTGACGATCGGCGAGCTGTTCGGGATCACCGACGGGCCGCTGCACGAGGAGATCGTGGGGAACATCATCAACATCAACGGTGAGGACCACCGGCGCCTGCGCAACCTCGTCAACCCCGCGCTCGCGCCGCGCGCGATCGACCGCTACCGGCCGGCGATGCGCCGCTTCCTCGACCAGCTACTCAACGACGTCCCCGCCGACGGGCGCTGCGAGTTCATCGGCGCGTTCGCAAAGCCCTACCCCTCGCTCGTGATCGCCGAGGTGATGGGCGTCCCGCTCGAGGACGCTCCGCGGCTGCACCACTGGTCCAACTGGATCCAGCGCCAGTTCGACGCGCAGAGCCTGGTGAGCGAACGCGAGCAGATCGAGCAGGCGGTGGCGGAGTTCTACGAGTACGAGGAGCAATTCATCTCCCGCCGCCGCAGCTCCCCCGGCGACGACCTAATCTCGGCGCTGATCTGCGCGGAGGAGGCCGGGGATCGCCTGTCCGACCACGAGCTGCGCAACCTCGTGCTGAACATCCTCGTCGGCGGCGTCGACACGAGCCAGAGCCAGCTGGCCCATACCGTGCGGTTGCTGGCCGAGCATCCAGACCAATGGCAGGCGCTGCGCACCGACCCGCGCGGGCTCGCGCTCGCGGCGGTCGAGGAGGCGCTCCGCTACGAGCCGATCACGCCATTCACCGCGCGGATGACCGTGGCGCCCGTGGAGTATCGCGGCGTCGAGTTCCCGCCGAACACGATCGTTCTGATATCGGCCTGGCACGCCAACCGCGAAGGCGTCGAGCCGGACACCTTCGACATCACCGCGCAGCGACCCCGCTCGCGCGTGCTGACGTTCGGCGCCGGAATCCACTACTGCGTCGGCGCGAACCTGGCCCGGGCCGAGATGCAGGAGGGGATCGCGTTCATCGCCGAGCGGGTGCGCGCGCTCGAGCTCGACGGCGAGCCGGAGTTCGGGACCCCGTCGGGGATCTACGGGATCGAGACGCTGCCGCTCAGGCTGCAGCGCGAAGGCTGACCGCCGACGCCGGGCGCCACAGCGCGTCATCGCCGAGCTGCACGCGCACGGCCCGCCGTCCCGCCACCAGCTCGAGCAGAGCCTCCTCGGCCGCGCCGCGATCCGGGGCGTCGTTGCCCTTGCAGAGCAACGCCGCCACCTCCTGGGTCGTGAGGCCGTACGTGAAGCGCTCGAGCAACGGCTCTGGGGAGTCGGGGGCGGATTCGCGGTGGAGCGTGGGATCGAGGTTCGCAATCAGCACGTCGTAGGCCTCGACCGGCTGAAAGCCGCCCGCGACCATGCGGACGCCGTCCCGCTCGAACGCCACCGTCGGCGCGGTGAACCGCACCGGGCCGTCGGTGATCCGCGTCTTGCCCTGTAGCTCGGCCGCGGACCCGGCAGCGCTGCGCGTTTCGGCCTTGTCGCGTTCATAGGCCTCGACCACCTCGGGATCGTCGATCCGCCCGACGATCGCGGCCGCGTCGATGCCCGGCACGCCACCGAGCACCCGGGCCAGCTGCGTATCGTCGTCGAGAATCAGCGGCGTCGTGAAGTTCGCGAGCTGAAGCGCACGGAACACGAGCCACTCGGACCCGGGCGCGCTGAGGCGCGCAGCGACAACCGCGCGGCACGCGCGCGAGGTGGCACTCAAACGCTCCTTGGGAACCGGTAGGAACGGCATCCCGTAGCGGCGGCGGAAAGCTGCCTGCCCCAGGGCCCCACGCAACGGCGTGTAGCCGCGTCCCTCGTACTGGGCGGCGTCCTCGGTGAGCCCGACGAGCACCAGCCGCCATTGCAGTTGGTCGCCGTAACGCCACTCGATCACACGCAGCGCGGGGTTCTCGGAGTACGCCCAGGGACATCCCGGGTCGCTGTAAAGGGTCGCTCTGATCATCGGTCGATCGTTTCCTCGCTCACGCGGTCGATGCTTCGAGTGTATGCGCGAGTCCGCTTCCCGGCCCCCGTGTCTCCGGCGCGAGGCTCGCTGCGCGGTACACCCCGGCGCTCTTGAATCCCGCCGCTCGCAGCTGCTCCTCTACTTCGTGCGGCTCGCCGAAGTGCAGCCACACGCGGCCGCGCACGAACGCGGACAGCATGATCCTGAACAGCCGTACCTGCATCGTCTGCAGCTCGCCGATGTGCACGTCGGAGATGTAGCGGCCGTTCGAGAAGCCGGCGAGCACGTCGGCGAACCGACGCCAGATGCTCTGCACCGCGTCGCGCGGCAGATAGCCGAGCAGGCCCTCGGTGATGATCGCGAGCCCCTTCCCGGGGTCGAGCTGATCGGCGACCGCAAACAGGCTGTCCGGGCCCCGGTCGCTGAGCGCGTCGAGGACCTGGACGCGGTGGGCTCCGTTCAGCGCGCCCATCCGCTCGAGCGCACGGCGCTTGCGCTCCGCCATCTCCGGCAGGTCCGCCTCCACGTAGGTCAGCCGCTCGCCGTAGCGCTGCACGAACCGCCAGCCCCGCGGTGAAAGCCCGCTCGCGACCTCGATCACCTGCGTGATCCGATGTTGCTCGATCGCCCGCTCCAGCAGCACATCGATCGCGCGGTGGCGGGTCAGCAGGTAGTGCTCGAGCGAGCCGCCGCCGAGCGCCCGGCTGACCGTCAGCGCGGGGCGCAGCGACTCGAACAGCAGCCTCCCCTCGACCGTCGAGAGCGCAGGGTGCGAGAGACCGGCGCGGGCCCAGATGTAGCCGGTGTAGTGAGCTGTCGGGCTGATCGCGCTCACGTTCGGTCACCTCGCTCGAGCAACCGGTCGAGCAGCTCGGCCTGCGCACGGTTGATCTTCTCGCGCGCGGTCTTCAGATCGAACCACTCGGCACGATCGACCTCCGGTATCTCGATCCGCTTGCCAGAGCGCGGCGGCCACTCGATTTCGCATGTGTTGCTCTTTACCCGTGTCGTGTCGAGGTCACCCTCGAGCGCCCACGCGTGGACCAGCTTGCCCGATTTCTGCCTGACCTCCCCGAGGTCGAGCGCGGGTCCGTCGGGCGCCCGCGTGCCGAGCTCCTCGGCAAACTCCCTGCGCGCCGCCGACAGTGGGTCCTCCGCGGCGGCGTACTCGCCCTTGGGGATCGACCACGCGCCGAGCTCGCGGCCCGTCCAGAAGGGGCCGCCAGGATGGACGAGCAGCACCTCGAGCGCACCTCCGCGCGCGCGATACAGGAGGATCCCCGCCGAGGTCCGGTTGGGCACCGTCTGAAATGGTGCTACACGAGCCCGGGCGGGGGTGCCTCAGCTCAACTCGAGCTCGTAGTGCTGGTAGGTGATCGGCGAGCCCCAATCGGTTCGCTCCCGCTCCCAGACCGCGCGGAAGCCGGCCTCGCGATACAGGTGGGCGGCCGATGTCAGCGCGCTGAAGGTCTCGAGCTCGAGCCGGCGCATGCCGGCGGCGCGCGCGCTGGCCAGCAGCTGCTCGAGCAGCGCCCGACCGAGCCCCTGGCCACGGAGCTCTGGCACGAGCACGAACCACCGCACCTGGCCGCGGCGATCGCCTTCGTCGGTCAGCGCCAGCGAGCCCGCCAGCTCCGGCTCGCCGGCCCGCTCGACCAGCCACACCGCGCCGCCCGTGCGCGGCCACCCGCGCGCGATTGCCCGCCGCGCTCCCTCCGCGACGCGTGCGACGAACTCGTCGTTCATCCCGTACTCGGGCTGATACACGCGGCGGTGTAGCTCCGCGATCGCGGCATCATCGCCCGGCTGAAGCTGGCGCCTGGTCGTGATCTCTTGGAGCTGCCCCGCGAGCATCGCCACAGTCTGTCTCTCCAGATTGAGCGAAGCAAGTCATTTATGTAATGAGATTGATCTCGTAATAAGATAACTCGGTTCGCGGCATGGAGCTCCGCCAGCTCACCTATTTCGAAGCGGTCGTCCGTCACCGGCACTTCACCCGCGCCGCCGAGGAGCTGCACGTCGCCCAGTCCGCGCTTTCGCGTCAGATCGGCCGGCTCGAGCGCGAGCTCGGCGTCGAGCTGCTGCGCCGGAGCACCCGGTCGGTCGAGCCGACCGAGGCGGGCGAGCTGGTCGTCCTGCGCGCCCGGGGCCTGCTGGCGGAGTCGCAGGCACTGCGCGCGGAGATCGACGCGCTGCGCGGGCACCGGCGTGGCCACCTCAGCGTCGGCGCGATGCTGTTCGGCGGCGGGCTCGACATCCCCGCGCTGCTCGCGAGCTTCAAGCAGGCCTACCCGTCGATCGAGCTGGGGCTGCGCGAGGGGACCGCGCGCCGGATGGTCGAGATGCTGGGGGACGGCAGCCTCGATCTCGCGTTCGCGCTCGAGCTCGAGCCGCCGCCCGGGCTCGAGCGACTGGAGCTCTCACGGGAGGAGCTGGCGGTCGTGATGAGCGTCGAGCACCCCCTGTCCGGTACGACGCCGCTGCGGGTCGCCGCGCTGAGCGACCAACCGCTGATCATGTTCCACCGTGGCTCTTCCACCAGGCAGCTGCTCGACGCGGCGTTGGCCGAGGCGGCCGTGACCCCGCGGATCGCGCTCGAGGCCAACGACTTCGCGCTCGTTCGTTCGCTCGCCGCGCGGGGCATCGGCGTGGCGGTCCTGCCCCGCTCATTCGCCATGCGCCCCGGGCCGCCGGTGTCGTTCCGGACCCTGTCGCCCCCCCTGCGGATGAATGTCGTGCTGTGGTGGCGAAGCGGTCGCAGGCTCTCGCCGGCCGCGCGGGCGTTCGTCGAGTTGGTGCAGGGCTCGCTTTGAGCAAGTTCGGGGGGTGCGGGTCGTTTCAGGGCGCATGCGGGCCGCAAGACTCCTCCCTGCCGCGCTCCTCACAGCGCTGCTCGCCGCTGCGCCCACGGCCCAGGGGGCGACCACGCCGTGGTACGTCCAGGCCGGCGCGTCGTGGAAGCAGTTCTTCTTCACAGAGCCCGATGGAACCACGCTTCACGCGGACGTCCTGCACCCCGCGAAGCTGGGTTGGCGCAGGCGCACGCCGGTGATCCTGTCGATCGGGCCCTACTTCAACCACTCCGGGCAGACCGGCCCAGCGGGCCCGGTCGAGGGAACGAGCTACGACCAGATCGGCGCGGGCGGGCCACAGCCATCGGACCGCTTCGCGGACTTCGTGCTCGGTGCCCACGTGATCCAGCGCGGCTACACCTACGTGATGGTCGACCTGCGCGGCTTCGGCGGCTCCAACGGGTGTCTGGATTGGGGCGGCACGGGCGAGCAGGCCGACGTCAAGAACGCGGTGCAGTGGGCGGCGTCACAGCCGTGGTCGACCGGGGCCGTCGGGATGTACGGCAAGTCCTACGACGCGGTCACGGGCTTGATCGGCGAGGCGCAGCAGCCGCGAGGGCTGCGCGCGATCGTCGCGCAGGAGCCCGTGTACGACATGTATCGCTACCTGTACACCAACGGCGTGCGCTTCGAGAACTCGCTGGCGACGCCCGCACTGTACGACGCGATCGCGGCGACCCCGGGTCAGCTGAGCGACAGCCCGCGCTATCAGCTCGACGCGATCAACGACACCGCACGTCCCGGATGCCCGGTGCTCAACTACCTCGACCAGGCGTCCAACTCCAACCGCAACAGCGCCTATTGGCGCCAGCGCGACCTGATCGCGGAGGCGCGCGGCCATCGAATCCCGCTGTTCATGACCCAGGGATTCCTTGAGAACAACACCAAGCCCGACGGCGCGTGGGACTTCTTCAACGAGCTTCGGGGCCCCAAGCGGGCGTGGTTCGGGATGTGGGACCACATCCGCGGCAACGACGTGTCCGAGGGAGACAACAGGGCGCCGCAGCCGTGGTTCGGCGAGGTGATGCGCTTCTACGACCACTACCTGAAGGGCGGGCCGGCCCCGAGGGACCCGACGATCTCGGTCGAGACGAGCGACGGCAGCTGGCGGGCCGAGCAGCAGTGGCCGCCGCCCGACGCCTTCGGCTACAGCTCCCGGCTGAACCCCGGCTCGTACTTCGACAACGCCGACAACGCGGGGTCCAACGAGGGCTCGACCGGCAACACCGTCGGCGTTGGGGTGTGGACGATCTCACGCCCCTTGCGGTACGCCGCGCACCTCGCCGGCGTGCCGCAGGTGACGCTGAGCGTGAACTCTTCACTGCCGAACGCCAACCTGTCGGTCGACCTCTACGACATCGACCGGCACGACACGGCGCTGCTGCTCAGCCGAACCGCCTACCTGCTGCCGGCCGGCGCCAGCACGATCTCAACCGAGATGTATGGCAACGACTGGCTGATCCCGGCGGGCCACCGGCTCGGCGTGCTGGTCACGACCGCCAATGCCGAGTGGTGGACACCGACCCCGAGCGGGTCGACCGTGACGGTGCGCTCGGGCCGGATCACGCTGCCGTTCCTGCGTCGCCTGCGCACCCGCCACATCGCGGGGAAGCTGCCGGCGCGGCTCGCGCAGTGGCTGGGCGACGCACCGTTCACGCTCAGCGCGAGCACGGTCGCGGCCGCGACCAGCCGCACGTTCGTGCTGCCGCCCGCGCAGAAGCGCTAGCCGACAGGCTCTTCGGTCACGTCGCGCGCCACCAGTGCGGCGTACAGCCCACCGCGCTCGAGCAGCTCCTCGTGGGTCCCCCGCTCGACGATCTGCCCGTGGTCGAGCACGACGATCTGATCCGCGTCGCGGACGGTCGACAGGCGGTGCGCGATTGTGATCGTGGTTCGCCCCTCGGCCAGCCGCTCGAGCTCTGCCTGCACCGCTGCCTCCGTCTGCGTGTCGAGCGAGCTGGTCGCCTCGTCGAGCACGAGCACCGGTGGGTTTCGCAAGACCGTGCGCGCGATCGCGATCCGTTGCTTTTCGCCCCCCGAGAAGCGGTAGCCGCGCTCGCCGACGACCGTGTCGTAGCCGTCCGGCAGCGACGCGATCAGCTCGTGGATCCGTGCCGTGCGCGCGGCCTCCTCGATCTCCGCATCGGTCGCGCCCGGCCGAGCGAATCGGAGGTTCTCGCGGACGCTCGCGTGGAACAGGTAGGTCTCCTGTGAGACCACCCCGACCGTCGCCGCCAACGACTCCAGCGAAGCGTCGCGCACATCGATCCCGTCGATCGTCACCCGCCCGAGCTGCGGTTCGTACAGGCGCGCGACCAGATACCCGAGCGTCGTCTTGCCGGCGCCGGTCTCGCCCACGATCGCGGTACGGGTGCCGGCCGCCACGTCCAGGTCGATGTCGCGCAGCGTCCAGTCGCCGTCGGCTGCGTCGCCCTCGCCGCCCTCCGTGGCCGCGCCGTAGCGGAACCACACGTGCTCGAAGCGCACCTCGCCGAGCACCTCCTCCGCTCGCAGCCGCACCGGATGCTCCGCCTCGACGATGTCGACCGGGAGATCGAGGTACTCGAAGATCCGGTCGAACAGCGCCAGCGACGCCTCGATGTCGGCGCCGGTCGAGAGCAGGCTCTGGATCGGGAACAGCAGCCGCGTCAGCAGCTGCGTGAATGCGACCGCGGTCCCGATCGAGATCGTGTGCGACCCGGAGATGAAGCTCTGCCCCGCAATCCAGTAGACGAGCGCCGGCAGAATCGCGAACACCATCTGGATCGTGCCCATCACCCAGCGGCCGGCCATCCGCGAGCGCACCTCGATCTCCGCGATGTCCCGCGAGTCGCCGGTGAAGCGCTCGGCGAGATCCGAGCCTCGGCCCATCGTCTTACCGAGCATGATCCCCGACACCGACAGCGATTCGGAGACCAGCGCGGAGAGGTCCGCGAGCCGGCGCTGGCGCTCAGAGGTGATCCGGCGCCGCACCTGACCGACCCGCCGGGTGAGCCATACGAACGGCGGCACGAACAGCAGCGAGAACGCGGCCAGACGCCAGTCCAGCAGCACCATCGCGATGATCGAGGCGATCACGGTCGTCGCGTTCTGTGCGATCGACGTGGCCGTCGTCGTCACCACGCTGTCGATCCCACCGATGTCGTTGGCGATCCGTGACTGCACCTCGCCGGTGCGGGTCCGTGTGAAGAACGCCAGCGACATCCGCTGCAGGTGCCGGTACACGGCGGCGCGCAGGTCGTGCATCACCCGCTGCCCAATGACGTTCGAGATGTAGGTCTGCCAGACGCCGATCGCGTTGGTCGCGATCGGGATCGCGATCATCCCCAGCACCAGTTCGGTGAGCAGCGTCCCATTGCGGTGCGGCAGCGCGTTGTCGAGCACCGCGCGCAGCAGGAACGGCGAGATCATCCCCAGGCCGGCGGCGACCATGATCAGCGCCACGACCGCGGCCAGCCGCCGGCGATATGGCGAGAACAACGCCAGGATCCGGTGCGTGTCGCGCTCGCGCGCAGGATCGAGCAGCGGCGGCGGCGGCTCCTGCGCCGCACCGAGGCGCCGCATCACGCGACCGGCACCCCCGCCGGGGTCGCCGTGGCCGGGTCCGAAGAATGTGCTCACCGCGTCTGATGATGACGCACCCAAACCGCGGTCACTAGCGCCCCGGCCAGGAACGACCCGGCCGAGACCGCCATCGCGGCGCGTTCGCGATACTGACGGTCGTGTCCGGAACGGAGCTGGGACTTGTCGTCGCGGTGTTTCTGGCGTGCGCGGTCGAGGCCGTGGAGGCGCTGACGATCGTCCTCGCCGTCGGGATCACGCGCAGCTGGTCCTCGGCGCTGGCGGGCGTCGGCGCCGCCGTGGCGGCGCTCGCGGTGCTGGTCGCGGCGCTCGGACCGGCGCTGACGCTGCTTCCGATCGACGACCTGCGTCTGATCGTCGGTGCGCTGTTGCTGATGTTCGGGTTGCAATGGCTGCGCAAGGCCGTGCTGCGCGCGGCGGGGCTGAAGGCGCTCCACGACGAGGAGCAGACATTCGCGGCCGAGACGCAGGCGGCGCGTGCCGCTCCTCGCGCCGCCACGGGCCTCGACGGCTACTCGTTTGTGATCGCGTTCAAGGGCGTGCTGCTCGAGGGGCTCGAGGTGGTGGTCATCGTGCTCACGTTCGGCGCCAACCAGCATCGGGTCGGCCTGGCGGCGGCGGCCGCAGGGGCGGCCGTGGCGCTGGTCGCGCTCGCGGGCGCAGCGGCACGGGCGCCGCTCGCGCGCGTGCCCGAGAACACGATGAAGCTGTCCGTCGGCGTGATGCTCACCTCGTTTGGCACGTTCTGGGGCGCGGAAGGGGCGGGCGCGTCGTGGCCGGGCGGGGATGCTGCGCTGCTCGTGCTCGTGCCGGGGATCGTGTTGATCGCGCTTGCCCTGATCCAGTGGCTTCGCCGCGGACCGGCCCGCAGCGCGACGGTCGGGGAGGCCGCATGAGCCGGCTCATCTCGATCGCACGCGGCGTGTGGGAGTTCATCGTCGGCGACGACCCGCTCACCGCGCTCGGTGTGGTGGTGGCCCTCGGTCTGACGGCGCTGATCGCGGGCACGGGGGCGGCCGCGTGGTGGATCATGCCCGCGGCAGTGATCGCGCTGCTGACGCTGTCGCTGCGCCGCGCTGTGCGCTGAGACCGCGGCGGGAGCGGTTGCTGAGTTCGCGTCCGCTTACGGCCGGCGCTCGTTGCCGAAACCGCTCGGCAACAGCAGCGACCAGATGCGCGGAGTGCGCTCCGCCTCTGGTAGCGAGACGCGGCGCTCACCGTCAGAGCGCGGTGCGACGGGCGGACGCTTACGAGCGGCCGACCGGCGGGAACGAAGCTTGATCGTCATGTGTTTCTCCTCCACCCCCGGTCCTACCCAGAGAATGACCTGCATATGTACTGCTTTTGCGCAGATTTGCAACCGGGCTGTTAGTTCTGCGACATATCCCGCGGTTCCTGCATGTCGTTAGGCTGCGCGTTGCATGACGAGTGAGGAGCTGCGAGCGCGGCGCGAGGCGCTTGTGCGCGAGCACATGGCGTCCGAGAACGTCCACGAGTTCGACACCACACTCGCGACCTTCTCGCACCCGCGCTACGAGATCGTGCCGACGGGCGATGTGTTCGACGGCGAGGCGGCGGTCAGGCGGTACTTCGAGGAGTCGCGCACGGCGTTCCCCGACCAGCGCAACGAGCTGGTGAGGCTCCACCACGCCGAGGATGCGGTGATCGTCGAGTTCGATCTGAAGGGGACCCATCAGGGGCCGCTCCGCGGGATCCCGCCGACCGGCCGCGAGTTCACCTGCCGCACGATCGCGCTGTTCCTGTTCGAGGCCGACCGCCTGGTCTGCGAGCGGGTCTACTTCGACCTGCTCACGATCCTTGCTCAGCTGGGAATCGCGGGGCAGCTGCCCGCGGGCGGGTAGCAGCGCAGCGCAACGTGAATCCCAACATGGCGGGGGATTAGCCGGGATACTCCAGCAATGGAGAACGGCGACGGCAGGCCGGCGGTCGAGGCGCTCACGCCACGTGGAACGCCGCAGGCGCCGACGCGCCAGCTGTCGCCCGACGTCACGCTGCGCGGCAGCGCCTTTCCGCCGATCGCCGACTACGCGTTCTTGTCGGACTGCGAGACGGTCGCACTGGTCGCGCCCAGCGGCAACGTCGAGTGGCTGTGCCTGCCGCGAGTTGACTCGCCGAGCGTGTTCGGCGCGATGCTGGACCGCGACGCCGGCTACTTCCGGATCGGGCCCGCGGGCGTCAACGTGCCCGCGTCGCGCCGCTATCTCCCCGGCACGATGGTGCTCGAGACGAGCTGGGGAACCGGCGGCGGCTGGGTCATCGTCCGCGACGTGCTGCTGATCGGCGGCTGGCACCACGAACACGAGCGCTCCCACACCCACCGCCGCGCGCCGACCGACTACGACGCCGACCACGTGCTGCTGCGCACGGTGCGCTGCGTCAATGGCGAGGTGCAGGTGGTGCTGGACTGCGAGCCGGTGTTCGAGTACGGGGCAAAACCAGCCCATTGGGAGTACGCCGGCCCCGGCTACCACGAAGGCATCGCACGCTGCGACGATCTCGACCTACAGCTGCAACTGCGGACCGATCTGCGGCTCGGCTTCGAGGGGTCGCGCGCGACCGCCAGGCACCGGATGAAGGAGGGCGAGCAGATCTTCTGCGCACTCTCGTGGAGCGAGCATTCCCCGCCGGAGGATTTCGACGAGGCGTACCGGCGGTTGGTGTGGACCGCCCACCACTGGCAGCACTGGCTCGATCGCGGCGACTTCCCCGACCACCCGTGGCGTGCCTACCTGCAGCGATCGGCGCTGACGCTGAAGGGATTGACCTATGCGCCCACCGGCGCGTTGCTGGCTGCGGCCACGACCTCGCTGCCGGAGACGCCGCAGGGGGAACGCAACTGGGATTACCGCTACAGCTGGATCCGCGACTCGACGTTCATGCTGTGGGCGCTGTACACGCTCGGGTTCGACTGGGAGGCAAACGACTTCTTCTACTTCATCGCGGACGTTGCGGGCGGTGAGGAGGAGCTGCAGGTGATGTACGGCGTCGACGGCGAGCGGCGGCTCGACGAGCGGGTGCTCGAGCACCTCAACGGCTACGAGGGCGCGCGGCCGGTCCGGATCGGCAACGCCGCCTACAAGCAGCAGCAGCACGACGTGTGGGGGGCGTTGCTGGATTCGGTGTACCTGCACACGCGCTCGCGCGACTCCCTGGACGAGCGCGTCTGGCCGATCCTGAAGCGCCAGGTCGAGGCCGCGATCGCGAACTGGCAGAAGCCCGACCGCGGCATCTGGGAGATCCGCGGCGAGCCCAAGCACTTCACCTCGTCGAAGATCTTCTGCTGGGCTGCGTGTGACCGAGGTGCGCGGCTCGCGGAGATCCGCGAGGACTGGGAGCACGTGGAGCGCTGGCGCGCCGCGGCCGACGAGATCCACGCCGATGTGCTCGAGCATGGTGTCGATCAGCGCGGCGTGTTCGTTCAGCACTACGAGACGGACGCGCTCGACGCGGCGCTGCTGCTGATGCCGCTGCTGCGCTTCCTGCCCCCGAGCGACGAGCGCGTGCGCAACACGGTGTTCGCGATCGCGGACGAGCTGACCGAGGGCGGCCTCGTGCTGCGCTACCGCACCGAGGAGACCGACGACGGCCTGCCGGGCCGCGAGGGCACGTTTCTGATCTGCTCGTTCTGGCTAGTGTCCGCGTACGCGGAGATCGGCGAGCTCGATCGCGCCCGCGAGCTGTGCGAGCGGTTGCTCGGCTACTCCAGCCCGCTCGGGCTGTACGCGGAGGAGATCGATCCGCGCAACGGCCGCCACCTCGGGAACTTCCCGCAGGCGTTCACGCACCTGGCGCTGATCAACGCGGTGATGCACGTCATCCAGGCAGACCAGCAGCTGCTGTCGCTCCGCTCGCCGTGGGCCGATTGGCGCTGAGCCGTACCGGCAGCGTCTTCAGCTGGTTGATGAACGCCGACTCGACCATCACCGGCGTGCCGGCCAGCGCGATCGTCGGATAACGCTTCAGCGTCTCCTCGAACATCACCCGCAGCTCCAGCCGCGCCAGCGCCGTACCGAGGCAGAAGTGACGACCGCCCGCCCCGAACGCCTGGTGGTCATTGGGGTCTCGCCGTACGTCGAAGCGGTCGGGCTCCTCGACCCGCGACTCGTCGCGGTTTGATGACACGTACCACATCACGACCTTCTCGCCCTGACGGATCGGCTGGCCGGCGAGCTCGGTGTCTCGCGTCGCGGTCCGCCGGAAGTGCGCGAACGCCGGGAACATCCGCAGCGACTCCTCGACGAGTCCCTTGACCAGGGACGGGTCCTCGAGCACGAGCGCTCGCTGCTCCTGATTCTCCATCAGCTCGCGCATGCCGCTGCAGTAGGTCGCCTTGGTGCTGTCGTTGCCGGCGGCGACCAGGAGGAAGAACCCCATCACGATCTCGTGCTCCTCGAGCCTCTGCCCCTCGACCTCGGCGTGGACCAGCACGCTCGTCAGATCGTCGGTGGGGTTCTCGCGGCGCTCTGCGATCAGTCGCCGGCAGCGCTCGAAGACCTCGGGGATGTCCTTGGCGGCAACGCTCTCGATGCCGCCCGGATTGAGATCCGGGTCACCCGCCCCGAGCGCGGAGTTCATCAGCGCAGCCCAGACCGCGTCGTCCTCGGGTGGGATTCCCATGAAGCTGCCGATCACCCGCGAGACGACCGGCTGGGCGAAGTCGGTGACCAGGTCGCAGGTGTCGCGGCCGTCGAGGCGATCGAGCACATCGGTGACGATCGCGCGAATCCGCGATTCGTGGGCTGCGATCCGCTTTGGGGTGAAACCCGCCTGGAAGAGCATCTTCAGGCGGTCGTGCTTGGGCGGGTCCATGCCGATGAACATCGCCCGCATGAGCTCGATCGGGAACCCCTCGGTCACCGCGGTCACGCCACCTAGCTCCGAGGAGTAGGTCTGCCAATCGCGGCTGACCGTGTGGATGTCCTCGGCCCGCGTCACCGACCAGAAACCGGCCTCGTTCGGGTACTCGCTGATGTGAGCGGTCCAGTGAACCGGACACTCACCGCGCAGCTGCCGGAACAGGTCGTGCGGTGGCCCCTCGAGCCACAGCTCCCGCTCGGCGACATTGACGTCTTCGAGATTGGTCCTGGTCGATGACACCCGCGTCTCCTCGTGCCGTTGCGTGACGTTCACCCTGCTGCGCCGCCGCGATCGTCTCACATGCGGACCGGCCTCACATGGGGACCGGGCCATGCTACTGGCTGGCCGGCCAGCCGGAGCGGGCGGGCGAGCTCAAGCTGCAGTCTGTGGCGTATCTCACACATACACGATGTGGCACGTTTCTCTCTGATGAGTGCCCGCCCGGCGACCGCGACCCGAGCCGTCGGCTGGCGCACGCAGTTCGTGCTGCTGTCCGCCACGTGGGGCTCGAGCTTCTTGTTCATCAAGATCCTGGGCCGGCATTGGCCGGCCGTCTGGGTGGCGCTCGGCCGGGTGCTGCTCGGGGCACTGACCCTGCTGTTACTCGCACGGCTGCGGGGCGAGCGCCTGTCGTTCCCGAAGCGCGTGTGGATGCACCTTGTGGTCGCAGCGCTGCTGTTCAATGCGATCCCGTTCACGCTGTTCGCCTTCGGCGAGAAGCACGTGACATCGGTGGTGGCGGGGCTCTGGAACGCGACGACGCCGCTATGGGTGCTCCTCGCCGCCCTAGCGGCATTCCCGGAGGAACATCCGACCCGGACGCGGACGCTCGGGTTGATCGTGGGCTTTGCGGGGGTCGCGCTGGTGCTCGGTCCCTGGCACGGCCTGGGTCACGGTCAGCTCGAGGGCCACCTGGCGTGCGCGGTCGCCGCCGCCTGTTATGGGCTCGGGTTTCCGTATACCCAGCGACACCTCGCCTCGCGCGCGCTCAGCGGCGTCGCGCTGTCTGCCGGCCAGCTCGTCTGCGCGGCGCTGCTGCTGGCGCTCCTGACCCCGTTCGTGGCGCTGCCAACGCTCCACATCGGGCTCGACGGGCTGGCCAGCCTGCTCGCCCTGGGCGCGCTGGGCAGCGGCATCGCGTACGCGATGAACTACTCGATCGTCCGTGCCGCCGGGGCAACGACCGCCTCGACCGTGACCTACGTGATACCGCTTTTCTCGACGCTCCTGGGGGTGATCGTGCTGTCCGAGCCGCTGTCTTGGAACGAGCCGCTGGGGGCCGCGGTGCTGCTGATCGGGATCGCGGTCTCGCAGGGGCGGCTGTCAGCCCTAGCACACCGCGAAGCTGCGCATCGGCGCACGCCACCGGGTATCGTCGAGGACAGCGGGTAGGTCACGGACAGGCCGGGGAGGGCGGAGGCAGCCGTTTCACGTGGCTTGGTGAGCTCGGCGGCAAGCAGCTGGCTGCGGGGTCATACCGCCGGGTCGCCACGCTAACTCCCCGCGCGGACCGGCTCAGAACACCACCGTCGTGTCGCCGTGCTGGAGCACACGGTCCTCGCAATGCCACTCGACCGCACGCGCGAGCACGATCCGCTCGATGTCCGCGCCGCGCCGCCTCAGGGTCGTGACGTCATCACGGTGGGTGACACGGATCACGTCCTGCTCGATGATCGGCCCCCCGTCGAGCTCCTCGGTGACGTAGTGGGCGGTCGCGCCGATCAGCTTCACCCCGCGCTGCTTGGCCTGCTCGTAGGGCTCGGCCCCGGCGAATGCGGGCAGGAACGAGTGGTGGATGTTGATCACGGGCACGCCCAGCCGGTCGAGGAACGACCCCGACAGGATCTGCATGTAGCGCGCCAGCACCACGAGGTCGCAGCGTCCGTCGAGCAGCTCGAGCAACCGCTCCTCGGAGCGAGCCTTGGTATCTGGCGTCACCGGCACGTGGTGGTAGGGAAGGCCGAAGCTCTCGACCGCGTCGCGCAGGTCTGCGTGATTCGAAGCGACCAGGGAGACCTCCGCGTGCAGGTCGCCGCGCCGCCAGCGCCACAAGAGGTCCAGCAGGCAGTGCTCCTCGCGCGAGACCAGAATCGCGACGCGCTTGCGGACGGCGGCGTCCCACAACCTCCAGTTCATCCCGAACCGCTGCGCGACCGCCAGCCCGAAGCGCTCGCCGAGCCCCTCGCGGCTCGCGGGTGGCAGCGTGAACTCCGTGCGCAGCAGGAACGTGCCGCCCTCCGGGTCGGTGGAGTACTGGTCCGAACGTACGATGTTCGCGCCCGCCTCGAACAGAAAGCGCGAGACCGCCGCGATGATTCCCGGGCGGTCCGGACACGACACCAGCAAGCGCATGATCGTCATTGCGGTGGATTTTCGAGGTCGTGGCGGATGCTCGGCGTTAGCTCGCGGGCCCGAGGTCGCCCTGCGCGGGCCCGAGGTCCAGCTCTCCCTGGGCAGGCGGGTACGTGATGCGGTGCTCGGGGCCGACGACCGCAAAGCTTGTCAGCTCGTGCTCGACGGGCTGGGCCCGCAACCCGAGGTGCTCCACCCGCCAGCCGCGGACCAGGAGCGCGTCGGCGATCAGCCGCCGGTGACAGCGCCACCACTGCGCCTCGGCGCACATGACCGACGTCGGCTGGGTGCGTGCCTCTGCCTGCAGACGATCGAGCGCCTGGCGGAACTCGTGGCTGTCCGTGTAGTCGGCGTAGCCACGAAACGCTTCGTGCTGCCAGCCGGTGTTTTGCGATTCCGGTCGCGGCCGCCGGAACCCGCCGAGCGCCGGCTCGTGCCGGTAGGCGATTCCGTGGCTCGGCAGCGCGTCGGCGAGCGCCTTCTGCGCGAACTGGGGATTCCTGCGGGATCGCGGCACGCTCCGCACATCGACAAGCTCGAGCACCCCGCCGTTGCGCAGGATCTCGAGCAGCTCCTGCAGCGACCGCGTCGAGTGCCCGACGGTGTAGATGACCTCTTGGCTAGACAGTCTCCGCGCCGCGCTGGAAGATGACCTTGCGCGTCAGACCGTCTCGTCCGGGCGCTGGAAGATGATCTCGGGCACGACGCAGTTGCTCGAGACCCGCAGCAGAAACCGCAGCGCCTCGGCGATGTCGTCCGGCCTCAGCATCTCCTCAGCCGGCACGCTCTGCTTGACGAACTCGGTCATGTCGGTGTCGACGAAGCCGGGACAGAACGCGACCGACTTGATCCCGTCCGCGTTCAGCTCCTTGTTCATCGCCTGCGTGTACGCCACGACCGCCGCCTTCGTGGCCGAGTAGACCGACAGCCACGCCTGCGGCGACTTGCCCGCGATCGAAGCCAGGTTGACCACCAGCGCGTTGCGGTGCTCGGCGCCCGCGGCCCGCAGCATCTCGGCGCACTCCCGGTAGAAGAGCACGATCGCGCGCAGGTTGACGTCGAGCTGGAGATCGACGTACTTCGTCTGGTGCTCGCCCGCGCCGGCCCCGATCCCGATGCCAGCGTTGTTGACGAGCACATCCAGTCGCCCGAACCGCTCGCGATGCCGCCTCACCACCTCCCGGATCGCCTCCTCATCGGCCATGTTCCCCGCCACCACCTCGACCTCGACGCCCTTCTCCCGCACCGCGGTCGCGGCTCGCTCGAGGCCCTCCGGCTTCCGCGCCGACATCGTCAACCCAAAGCCCTCGGCCGCGAGCGCCTCCGCGAGTGCCAGCCCGATCCCCCGCGAAGCTCCGGTGACAATGGCTGCGCGCTCTGGCATCTGCTGCTCCCTCTCTGTTGGGCGCCCCGGGCGGGGCGCGGGGGTGGTTGGGGGGCGGAATCTTACGGGCGGGGGGTTATCGGCGGCCGACGTGGGCGGGCGGTGGTTCCGGCGGGGCGGGTGCCGCCCCGCGGGCGGCGGGTGCGGCCGCGACTCCCGGCGGGCTTTTGTACTGATCTGCTAAAGCCGGTCGGCCCGAAAACCGCCGCCGAGCAGCCAATCCCGGGGGGCCGTGGGAAGTAACTTCGGCGGGGACTAAGTAACTCCCCAACCCCCTCGATGAAGGTCGGCCATCGACACAATGCCGCTGCAAAAGTCACCTTTCCGCATGGATTACCGCCCGCTCCCGTTTATCACCTTTTGATAAACGGGACCGCGAGGGAGTCCGCGACAGCGGGCAACCGGTGCGCACTCCCCGCGCCGCCACACGCCGGCGGGGCCGCGCTCGCAGCGCCGCCACACGCCGGCTCCCAGCGCCGTCCCGCAGGCGAGCCGGCGCACCGAGCCGGGGTTAAGGTGAAACTTTTTCTGCCGATGATGGTCTTAACGTGTGGAAGCGATGAGCGCGAGACGATTCACACTCCTTAAGCGAGCGGCCTGGGTGAGCCGTCGCTCGCGACCCAGGCCTAGCCTCAGCCAGTCCGGACCTGTGGTCGCCCCCCGCGAGCATCCTCATCCCGGGATGCGACTCGACGTGCCGCCGGTTCACGGTCGCCACTGCATTTGCGATCGCTGCAGCCGCGAGGCGCTGTAGGTATCCGCGCCGTTCGCGCACCGGCCCGGCCGGACGCGCACCTCCATTCCCGCGCGCCGGCGCGCGGCGCGTCCGTGGGAGTGCTCAGCTGACGCGCGCGAGCGCCTCGCGGCTGACGCGTTGCAGATCCCGGAGGTAATCGAGGTGCGCGCCCCAGGCTGGATCCGTGGCGAGCGGATCGATCATGCGCATCGTGTCGCCATGTGCGTCCAGTAGCTCGTACACGAGAGCGACCAGTTCCCCCGACGCCGTGGTCTCGGTCCCATTCGTGTTCAGCATTCGCGCTCGTCCCCCATGCGACGTTCGAGGGGCATTATGACCCCGCGCACGGACAGAATCGTTAAGGGTTGTTAGCGTTCTCACGTCGGTGGGGTTAGGCGACCGCCGCCGCCCCAGGGCTAGCTATCCCGCCGGGCGGGGTTAGCGATCCCCGCCGGGCGGGATTAGCGACCCCCGCCGGGTGGGGTTAGCGACCGCCGCCGCGCGCGGTTAGCGCCCGCCGTCGTGCCCCGGGCCGCAGCGCCGGGTTCTGCCAGCCCGCGTCGTCGGGATTCAGATTGACGCCCGGCGGGACGATCTCGTCGATCCGGTCCAGGACGTCGTCGGAGAGCTTGACGTCGGCGGCGGTGAGCTGCGACTCGAGTTGCTCCATCGTCCGCGGCCCGATGATCGCCGCGGTGACCGCGGGGTGACGGATCACGAACGCGAGCGCCATCTCGATCAGCGTGATTCCGGCCTCGTCGGCCAGCTTGGCCAGCGCGTCGGCGGCCTCGAGCTTTCGCTGGTTACCGGGCAGCGACATGTCATAGCGGCCCGGGACCCGCTGGGCCCGGTGTGAACTGGGCAGATCCTGACCGAGCCGGTAGCGGCCAGTCAGCCAACCGCCGCCGAGCGGGCTCCAGGGGATGACGCCGATCCCGAAGCGCTGGCATGTCGGCAGGACGTCATTTTCGATCGCGCGCGTGACGATCGAGTACGGCGGCTGCTCGCAGACGAAGCGCTCGCGGCCGCGCTTCTCGGCGACCCATTGAGCCTCGACGATCTGGCTCGCCGGGAACGTTGAGGAGCCGAGATACCGAACCTTGCCCGCGCGCACGAGGTCCGTCAACGCGCCGAGCGTCTCGTCGATGTCGGTATCGGCCTCGGGTCGATGGATCTGGTAGAGGTCGATCCAATCGGTTCGCAGGCGCCTGAGGCTGTTTTCGACCTCCTTGATGATCCACCGGCGCGAGTTGCCGAACTCGTTCGGATCGTCGCCCATCGTCCCGTGGACCTTGGTCGCCAGGATCACGTGGTCGCGGCGGCCGCCGGACAGCGCCCTGCCCACGATCTCCTCGGACTCGCCGCGCGAGTACACGTCAGCCGTGTCGATGAAATTGATCCCCGCGTTCAGCGCCCGGTGGATGATCCGGACACACTCCTCGTGGTCGGTGTTGCCCCAGCTCCCGAACATCATCGCGCCGAGGCACAGTGGGCTCACCCGGACGCCGGTGCTGCCAAGCGTTCGCATCTCCATGCTCAGGCTCCCATCGGATCGGACCAGCTGCGCACCCTACCGGCGGGCGCCTCGCCACGTCCGCCGCTGCCGGAGCTAGCGTCAGCCGCCGATGTCCGCGAGACGACCACGCGCCCTGCTGGCTGCCTGCTGCGTTGCCGCCGGCGTGGCGACGCTCGCTGGCTGCTCGGCAGAGTCAATGAGCTCGTCGAGCTCAGCGAGCGCCACAGCCTCGCCGCCCGCCACCACCACACCCTCGAGACCTCCGCACAGACACCGGCGGCCGCGCGCACGGCCGCAGCCTAGGCCGCCGCGCCATGCGGCACTCCCGATCAGCGGCGCCGACAACGACGTGGTCCAGCCGCAGCCTCCGCCCGGCTCCTGCCACGCCCAGGGCAGCGGACTGTTCTCGCTCCCGGACCCACGCTGCACTCCGGGCGCGATCAGCCCCGCCGTGACGCAGGCGACTATCGGCACGACGATCTGCAGGGAGGGCTACACGGAAACGGTGCGGCCGCCGGAATCGGTCACGGAGCCGGAGAAGGAGGCGAGCATGGCCGCCTACGGCGACGCCGGACCGCTGCACGATTACGAATATGACCACCTGGTGCCGCTCGAGCTGGGCGGGGCGACCAACGACCCGCGCAACCTGTGGCCGGAGCCGGGTGCGACGCCCAATCCGAAGGACGATCTCGAACAGCGTCTGCGCGAGATGGTGTGCGCCGGCGAGCTCAGCCTCGCCTCGGCACAGCTCGAGATCGCGAGCGACTGGGTAGCGCTCTACCGGCGGCTGGTCAGTTGACCGCGGCCGGGCCGCCGGCACCTCGCGCAGCGGTCAGCCGGCGCGCGTCGCCATCAGGCCCACTCGCAGCTCCTGCTGTGGAGCCAGGTACACACGCCAGCGCTCGTCGCATCGAGGGCACAAGCACTCGACCGACGGGTCGTAGCCATCCAGGGCCGCTTCCCACACCACGTGCTCACTTCGCAGGCACAACGGGCACGCGAGCGATGCCTGGACCAACGCGTCTGGATCGTCCATCCGGAATCGGGCTGTGTCTGCACGCATCGAGTCTCAGGATCGCGCTCGACCGGGATTCGCGCAAGCCGGACCCCCCGCCTGGGGGGATCGCCGTGGCCGGAGAGCGGCAGCGTGGCGCTCCCGCCGAGCCGATTGGCTTCTCTCGGTAGGGTCCTACCCGTTGAGCAACAGCGCTCCCACAATTTCTGCGCCCGGCCGGCTCGCGCGCTGGCGGCACGCGCTCAGCACGGTCAACCCACCGTCGGGGCAGCTAGACCAGGTCTCGCGCTGGCTGGTGATCACCCGCGCGGGAGTGCTGCCGATGACGCTGACGGCCGGTGCGGTAGCGGGACTGCTGGCGGTGGGCAGACACGGCTTTGCGGCCGGGTGGTACGCGCTGGCGTTCATCGGCATCGTGCTCGCGCACGTCTCCAACAACCTCGTCAATGACCTGTTCGACACCGACACCGGCCTCGACACCGGCGAATACCCGCGGGCGCTGTATGCGCCGCACCCGATCCTCAGCGGGATGATCAGCCGCGGCGGGCTGGTCCGGGCCGCGGCACTGGTGAACCTCGTCGACGTCCTGATCCTCGTGGCACTGGTCGCGGCGCGCGGCTGGATCGTGCTGGCGTTCGGACTCGCGGGCGTCGTGCTCAACGTCGCCTACACGGCGCCTCCGCTGCGGCTCAAGAAGCGCGGGCTGGGCGAGCTGGACGTGATGCTCGTGTGGGGCCCGCTGATGATCGCGGGCACGTACTACAGCGCGGTCGGACACGTTCCTTGGCAGGTGTGGCCGGCGGCGATCCCGTACGGCCTGCTGTGCACGGCCGTGCTGATGGGCAAGCACATCGACAAGCTGCCGTGGGACCGGACCGCGGGCGTGCGGACGCTGCCCGTGCTCCTCGGCGAGCACCGCGCCCGGCTCCTGACCGAGGCCTTGATGGTCGGCTTCTACGTGGCGGTGGTCGCATGCGTCGCCGTGTCGGTGCTGCCATGGCCGTGTCTGGCGGTCGCGGGCGCGCTGCCGCTGCTGATCCGAGCGCTGAAGGCGCTGCGCCGACCGCGCCCGCAAAAGCCTCCGCGTGGCTTTCCGGTCTGGCCGCTGTGGTTCGCCGCATTCGCCTTCACTCACACCCGGCGGGCGGGGATGCTGCTGGTCGCGGGGCTCGCGATCGCGGCGATCTTCGGGCTCGGCCCCGGCTGGCTGCGCTGAGCGACGACACCGCACCCGGTAGAGGGCTCGCAAGGCGGCGCTCGTGCGCCACCACCGAGCCACTGCGGCCCGAGACGGCGCACCAAACCCTCCGGCACGCGGACTGCCGCGGCCGCCAACGCCCGTCGCCACGCCTCGTCCTAACGTCAACCAGGCACGAGCGGATCTTATGCCGTGGGAGCGGGGTTGTCACGCGCGGCCGTTACAGCGCGGTCGTCACGCGCCCCCGGCTACGTGAGCGATGCCCGAGCTCCCCGACGTAGAGGGCTTTCGTCGCTACCTGGCCCGCCGGGCGGGCGGCGGGCGAATCGAGCGGGTCGATGTTGCCGACCGGCAGCTGTTGCGCAACCGCAAACCCGTCGAATTGGCCGAGAGCATCGTCGGCGCCCGGTTCGAAGCGCCGCTTCGCCACGGCAAGTGGCTGATCGCACCAGTCGGCGATGTCGAGCTGCTCATGCACTTCGGCATGACCGGGCTCCTCCATTGGGCGATCGACGACGAACCTCGCCATCGCCACGACCGGATCGTGTCCGTGTGTGACGCCGGCGAGCTTCGCTACAACAACATGCGCCGATTCGGCGGCATCTGGCTGGTGGCGGACGAGCGCGAGCGCGAGCGGGTCACGGGCCCGCTGGGGCCCGATGCCGCGAAGCTCGAGCGAGCGACGTTCGAGCTGCTGCTGCGCTCGCGCCGCGGCAGCGTCAAGTCGTCGCTGATGGACCAGCGGCTGATAGCAGGCATCGGCAACCTGCTCTCCGACGAGATCACGTGGCGCGCCCGCGTGCACCCCGCCATGCCGGTCGCGAGGCTCAGCCCCGCACGTCGCGCCGCGCTGTACGACGCGCTGCACGCGGCGGTCGGCGAGTCGATCCGCTACGGCCGCGTCCCCCATGGGCAGCGGTGGCTCACTCGCGTGCGCGACGAGCGCGACCCACGCTGCCCGCGCTGCGGCGCAGCACTCGCCAAAGCCACGATCGCGGGCCGCACAGCGTGCTGGTGCCCGAAGTGCCAGCGCGCCTGATCGCGGCGCGCTTCGTACCATCGGCCTAGATGCGCCTGTCCGTCCTCGATCAGTCGCCGATCCCGGAGGGCTCCACCGGCGCCGAGGCGCTGCGCAACACGCTGGACCTCGCACAGCTCGCCGAGGAGCTCGGCTACCACCGCTACTGGGTTGCCGAGCATCACGGCGGGCCGATGCTCGCAAGCGGCAGCCCGGAGGCATTGATCGGACCGATCGCGAGCGCCACGACGCGCATCCGCGTCGGCAGCGGCGGCGTGATGCTCCCGCACTACAGCCCACTCAAGGTCGCGGAGACGTTCACCACATTGGCGGCCCTATTCCCGGGACGGATCGACCTCGGAATCGGCCGCGCACCGGGCACCGACCAGCTGACGATGCTCGCACTCCAGCGCGACAGGCGGCAAGTCGTCCCTGACGACTTCCCCCAGCAGCTCGCGGAGCTCCTTGCCTACTTCGAGGACGCCCTGCCGGCCGACCATCCGTTCAGGCGGCTGGCTAGGACGCTGCCCGGTCTGCCCGAGCTGCCGGCGACATGGCTGCTCGGGTCCTCGCCGCAGAGCGCAATCTGGGCGGGTCAGCTCGGGCTCCCCTACGCGTTCGCGGACTTCATCAACCCGGGCGGGGCCCAGATTGCGGCGCTGTACCGGGAGCGCTTCAGCGCCGTACGCGGACTCCAGGCGCCGTTCACCGCGGTCGGCGCCTGGGTGCTGTGCGCGCCGAGCGACGAGGAGGCCGACTACCTGGCAGCCAGCAGCCGGATGACGTTGAGGCTGCTTCGGCGGGGGCAGCTGATCCCCGTCCCCCCGCCGGAGAAGGCGCAGGAGTTCCTGGCCGGGGACGGCGACCATTCGAGACCGGCACCCGGCTCCCTGCCCGGCCGCCGCGGCATCATCGGCTCGCCCGAGAAGGTCCGAGCGGAGCTGGAGCAGCTCGCGGCCGAGTACGGCGCCGACGAGGTGATCGTGGTCACGATCACCCACGACCACGTTGCTCGCCGACGCTCCTACCAGCTGCTGGCCGAAGTCACGAATCTTCTGGGCGCGGCGCCGAGCGGCGCGATGAGCGAGCGATGAGCACGGCTGGCCTGTTCGACATCTCCGGCCGCAACGCGCTCGTCACCGGCGGCTCGCGCGGGATCGGCAGGATGATCGCGAGCGGCCTGCTCGAGGCGGGAGCGCACGTCGTCATCTCCTCGCGCAAGGCCGATCAGCTCGAGGCGACAGCCCGCGAGCTGCAGGCGATTGGCGACTGCCACGCGATCCCGGCCGACCTGTCGACCCCGCCCGGCACCGAGCAGCTCGCCGGCGCGGTGCGAGAGCGCTTCGACCGGCTGCACATCCTCGTCAACAACGCCGGCGCGGCGTGGGGCGCACCGCTTGAAGAGTTCCCCGCCTCCGGTTGGGAGAAGGTGCTCGCCACCAACGTTCAGGGGATCTTCCACCTGACCGTTGCGCTGCTGCCGGCGCTGCGCGCGGCAGCCAGTGCCGAGGATCCCGCGCGGGTGATCAACGTCGGGTCGGTCGACGGGATTCGCGCACCCGCGCTGGAGAATTACAGCTACAGCGCCAGCAAGGCCGCGGTCCACATGCTGACGAGACATCTCGCCAAGCGGCTGGCCCACGAGCAGATCACGGTCAACGCGATCGCGCCGGGGCCGTTCGAGAGCAGGATGACCGCGTTCATGCTGGGCAGTGAGGAGGGTCGGCGGATCGTCGAGCAGACCGTTCCGCTCGGAAGGATCGGCCGTGGCGACGACGTCGCCGGCCTGACGCAGTTCCTGGCCTCGCGCGCCGGCTCCTACCTCACCGGCACCGTGATCCCCCTCGACGGCGGCATCACCAGCTGCGGCGAGCTCGCGGGCGGTTAGGCCAGTGCGCTCGCTGCGGCGCGCGCGAACCCGTCGGCCAACGAGTCGCCCAGGCCGCCGATCGGGAGCAGGCGCGGGACCGAGAGGCTGGCCTCGAGATCGAGCTGGATCCGCGTGCCGCTGTGCTGCTCCAGGCGCCAGGTGACGTCGAACTGCTCCTCATCGGAGGCGTCGTGCGGGATCCGAGCGAGCCGCACGAGCGTCGGCTGCACCGTGCTCACCGCGAGCAGCAGGTTGAAGTCCCTGACGAGCGGACCCGCGGCCACGTGCAGCGTGGCCCGCGCCTTGGTCGGCCGGCGATTCTCGTCGCGCTCGAGCACGCTTGCCTCGCGCACCACCTCCGGGTACCAGCTCGGATAGCGCTCGACCTCGCACAGCAGGTCGAAGCATTCCGTTATCGGACTGCTGACGAGCACCGAGGCGGCTCCATGCAGCTCCTTCATCGCGTGCGATAACCATTACCCAATGTCGAGCCGTTTCGATGCAGTCATCGTCGGGGGCGGTCACAACGGGCTGGTCGCGGCGACGATGCTGGCGCGTGCCGACCGCAAGGTTGTCGTGCTCGAACGCCGTGAGCAGGTCGGCGGCGCCGCCGTGTCGGGCGCACCGTGGCCGGGAGTCGGGGTGCGGCTGTCGCGGTATTCGTACCTGGTGAGCCTGTTCCCGCGCGCGCTGATGCGCGAGCTTAAGCTCGATGTGGAGCTGCGCTCCCGCCGCATCCCGTTCTATGCCCCCGGCTGTGACGCCCGCGACAAAGGGCTCGAGCGCTTGCACCGGATGCTGCGGCGCGTCGGCGAGCGGCTGTTCCCGACGCTGACCGAGCCGCTCCTCAGCCGCGAACAACTTCGCGCTGTTGTGGACGACGGCGAGGCATGGGAGGCGCTGTTCGAGCGACCCCTGTCGGAGCTGCTCGAAGCCGCGATCGCCTCCGACGAGTTGCGGGGAGTGGCGCTCACCGACGCCCTGATCGGCACCTTCGCAAGCGCCAACGATCCGCTGCTTCGCCAGAACCGGTGCTTCCTGTACCACGTCACGGGCAACGGAACCGGGCGCTGGGATGTTCCGGTCGGCGGGATGGGCGCGCTCAGCGAAGCGCTGCGTGGGGCGGCGCGCAGGCAAGGGGCCGAGCTTCGTACGCAAACCGAGGTCGTGTCGATCCTGACCGACGGCAGCGAGGCGGAGGTGCGCTGCGCCGACGGCACGTCGCTCACCGCGCGGCACGTGGTGGCGAACGTCGCGCCGAGCATCTTGTGCAGGCTCATGGACGAGCCCTCCGATGCGCAGCCGGAAGGCTCGCAGCTGAAGATCAACATGCTGCTCTCACGCCTACCGCCCGTCCGCGAGCACGGCGTCAGCAGCGAGCAGGCGTTCACCGGCACCTTTCACATCAACGAGAGCTACGAGCAGCTCCAGACCGCTTTCGAGCAGGCCCAGCTCGGCGAGATCCCCGAGCTTCCGCCGTGTGAGGTCTACTGCCACTCGCTCACCGACCCGAGCATCCTGTCCGCCGAGCTGCGCGCCGCGGGAGCACAGACACTCACGTTGTTCGGCCTGCACATGCCGGCGAGGCTGTTCGAGGATCCGGGTGCCAAGCAGCGCGCGGTCGCAGCGACGCTGCGCTCGGTCAACTCGGTGCTCGCCGGGCCGATCGAGGAGTGCCTGTGGAGCGCCCACGACGGCAGCCCCTGCCTTGAGGCGCTGACGCCGCCAGAGCTCGAGCGTGAGCTCGGCCTGCCCCGCGGCCACATCTTTCATCGCGACCTCAGCTGGCCGTTCGCGGACTCGGAGGAGGAGGTCGGCAGCTGGGGCGTCGAGACTGCGCACCCCAACGTATGGCTCGGCGGAGCGGGCGCCAAGCGCGGCGGCGGCGTCAGCGGGATCCCCGGACACAACGCCGCGCGAGCGGTTCTGGGGGCGGGTTAGCGGTGGCGCAGGAAGCGCAGCCTGGGCCGCAGGAGATCCGCGTGCGCGCCTCCGGGATGACGTTCGCGGCGCTCGCGTGGGGCTCTCCGGAGCGCCCCCTGGCGCTGTGCCTGCACGGCTATCCCGACACCGCCTGGACGTGGCGGCACCTCGGTCCTTCGCTCGCCGAGCGTGGATGGCGGGTGGTGGCGCCGTTCATGCGCGGCTATGCGCCGACGGACCTGGCGCCCGACGGGATCTACCAGGTCGGCGCGCTGGTGCGCGACGCGGTTCAGCTGCACACTGCGCTTGGCGGTGATCGGCGCGCGGTCCTGATCGGCCACGACTGGGGCGCGGCGGCCGCGTACGGCGCCGGCTCCTACGCGCCGGAGCTGTTCTCGCGAATCGTGACGATGGCGGTGCCGCCCGCCGCCGTGCTGCTGCAAGCGTGGCGCTCGCCGCTCCTTGCCGCGCGCCAGCTTCGCTGCAGCTGGTACATGCTCTTCCAGCAGCTGCCGGCCGTCTCCGAGCGGACGCTCCCGGCGCTGATCCCGCGACTTTGGTCGGCCTGGTCGCCCGGCTATGACGGCCACGCGGACAGCTCGCGGGCCATTGCCGCGCTGGCGGGCGAACACGCGAGCGCCGCGCTGCGCTACTACCGCGCGCTTGCCCAGCCGTGGGCCCGATCCCGGCACTATGCGCGCGAGCAACGGCACGCGATGCGTACGCCGCGCATGCCCCTGCTCTACCTGCACGGCCGCCAGGACCGCTGCCTGCTGCCCGAGCTCGCAGAACGCGCGCGCGTCGTGCTGGCGCCCGCCGGCGCTGTCGAGCTCGTGGACGGCGCCGGTCACTTCCTGCAACTCGAGCAGCCGGAGCGGGTCGGCGAGCTGATCGCCGCCTTCGTCGCAGGCGGCTAGCTCGACTGCAGCGGTCCATCGCTGAATATCTCGAGCGCGAGCCGCCGGAACTCGGCCGCGGCGGGAGAGTGGCGGCGATCGGCGCGCCAGGCGAGCGTGATGTCGCGGCTGAGAGCCGGATCGACCAGCGCGGAGATCGCGACGTCCGGGCCGGGCGCCACGGCGTCCGAGCGCGGCAGGATCGCGACGCCCATGCCGCGCGCCACCAGCCGGCGAATCCGAAGGCTCTCGTTGGATTCGAGCGTCACGTGCGGCTCGAACCCGGCGTGCCGCCCTGCCCCCATCAGCAGCTCGCGCAGGCGCGCGCCCTCGCGGAAGCTGATGAACCGCTCACCGCGCAGCGACGCCATCCGGATCCGCCGCCGGTTGGCGAGCAGATGGTCGGGGGGCAGGATCACGACGAGCTTTTCGGACACGAGCTGGCGCAGGTCCAGGCCGTGGCTCTCGATCCGCTCGGTGACCGAAAGGAAAGCCAGGTCGAGCTCGTCGACACGGAGCATCTCGGCGAGCTCTTCGCTCGAGGCCTCCTGCACGGTCAGCTCGACACCGCGATGGAGCTCGTGGAACATGGCCAGTGCCTCGGACACGTCGACCGGGCCCATCGTGTGCATCGTCCCGATCGTCAGGTGGCCGGCCTGCACCCCGCGCAGCGCCTGTAGCTCCACCTGCGCCGCGTCGAGCTCCGCCAGGATTCGCTTGGCGCGCGCGACCAGCAGCGTGCCCGCCTGGGTCAGCGCAACCTGCCGGGTGGTGCGTTCGACCAGCCCGACGCCGACCTCGTCCTCGAGGCGCTTGATCTGCTGCGACAGCGCCGGCTGCGCGATGTGCTCCCGCGCCGCCGCCCGCGTGAAGTGGCGCTCCTCGGACAGCGCGACAAGGCTGCGCAGCTGCCGTAGATCCATAAGAGAAGTTTATATATCAACACAAATACTCGTCTTGGACAACTAAGGCTCAGGGCGTCATGATGCTCCGCGACACCTCTCCTCCCCCAGAGCGCGCCCCGCCTAGCCGGCTATCGCCCCCTCCACCGCCGGCGCTCGGGGCGCGACTCGTTAAGGCCGCTCGTCTGGCGCTACGTCGCGGCGGCCGCAGACGCCTCGCCGGCGGCCGGAGCAGCTTTACCTCGGATCAGGTCCGCCGCGCGCTCGGCGATCATGATCGTCGGGGCGTTGGTGTTGCCGCGCACTAGCGTCGGCATCACCGAGGCGTCGACCACGCGGAGCGACTCGAGGCCGAGTACCCGGAGCTCGGCGTCGACCACCGACCCCATCGCACACGTCCCCACGGGGTGGTAGATCGTCGTCGAGTTGCGCTCGATGTGGGCGAGCAGCGTCGCGTCGTCGTCGCCGTCCGGCGCCGCGCGGACCCCGGTCGAGACCTCGCGCAGCGCCGGCTGCTCGGCGATCTCCAGGCACCGCCGCAGGCCCGCGATCGCCGTCGCCCTGTCCTCCTCGGTCGTGAGGTAGTTGTGCAGGATCCGCGGCTTGGCGGTGGGCAGCCGCGAGCGCAGCTTTACCGACCCCGTGCTGGCCGGCCGGAGTACGCAGGAGGACAGCGCCCAGCCGTCGACCCGGATCTCGCCGGCACCCGCCTCCGGGAACAGGATCGGGATCGCGTGGAGCTGGACGTCCGGAGCCTCGAGCCCGCCCCGCGTGCGCAGGAAGCCACCCGCCTCGCCGAAGTTCGAGGTCAGTGGTCCGCGCCCCTCGGTCTGGAGCAGCACGAGGTTCTCCTCGGTCTCGACGCTCAGCAGCGAGGGCTCATCTGTGGTGTAGGTGATCCACGTCGCGATGTGGTCGACGAGCCCTTCGCCGACCGGCAGCTCGAGCACCTGCGGGATCCCCGCCAGCTCCAGATCGGCGGCCGGTCCGATCCCGCTCAGCAGCAGGATCTGCGGGCTCTGATAGGTGCCGGCGCTGAGGATCACCTCGCGCTCGGCCCGCACCTCGACCAGCGAGTCGTGCTGGTCCACCTCGACCCCGATCACGCGGGTGCCGTCGAGCAGCAGCCGCGTAACGTGGGCGCCCGTCTCGACGACCAGGTTCGGTCGCTCGCGCACAGGGTGCAGGTACGCCACCGCCGCCGAGCAGCGCATGCCGTCGCGCTGTGTCACCTGATAGAAGCCGACGCCGTCCTGCGTGGCGCCGTTGAAGTCCTCGCTGGCCGGGTGGCCCGCCTGCACCGCCGCTTCCACGAATGCCTCGCAGGTCCGGAACCGGGAGCGGTTGTCGCTGACCCGCAGCGGCCCGCCGGCGCCGTGCAGCTCGCTGGCGCCGTGCTCGTTGTCCTCGGCCTTGATGAAGTACGGGAGTACCTCGTCCCACCCCCAGCCGTCGAACCCCATCGCCGCCCAGCGGTCGTAGTCGAGACGGTTGCCGCGGATGTAGACCATCGCGTTGACCGACGAGGAGCCGCCGAGCGTCCGCCCGCGCGGCAGGACCCGGGAGCGATAGCCGAGGCCTGGCTCGGGGTCGGTTACGAAACCCCAGTCGTACTTGCTGAGGCTGAGGGCGAGCGCGCCGGCCGGCAGGTGGACCTCGTCGGCGCTATCGGGCGGACCGGCCTCCAGCAGGCAGACCGTCACGTCGGGGTCCTCGGACAACCGCGCGGCGAGCACGCAGCCCGCCGATCCGGCACCCACGATCACGTAGTCATATGCGCCCATCCTCGCCCTCCCTTCAAGCGTTCGCGTTGCCGGCCAGCGTAACCGAGATAAGGTCGCGTCGGCAACGACCACCGACAACCAGGAGGCCGAGAGATGCCCAACCTGAACGGGAGCTCTACCGCAGAGATCGAGGCGCCGCTCGAGCGGGTCTGGGAGCTGGTCGAGGACGTCGAGAAGGCGCCGCAGTGGCAGGGCGGGCTGAAGGCGATGACGGCGATCGAGCGCGACGACGAGGGCCGCGCGATCCTGTGCGAATCCGAGACCGACGCAAGGGTCCGAAGCGTGAAGTCGGTCGTTCGCTTCGACTACGCCGGGCCGACGACGCTGCGCTGGAGCCAGGAGAAGGGCGACCTGAAGTCGGTCGACGGCAGCTGGCAGCTCGAGGATGTCGGCGGCGGCCGCACGCGCGCTACCTACTCGATCGAGGTCGACCTCGGACGCATGCTCGGGATGATGATCCGCGGCCCGATCGTCGGCGTGCTGCGAGACATGCTCGCCGGTGCACGCGCAGGCGAGCTGAAGCGGGCGATCGAGAACGGATAGGGTGCGCTGACGCCAATCGCCAACGAAGGAGGGACCAAGTGCCACAAGCGAGGAGGAGCAGCGGTTCAAGCTCGGGCGGCGGATCGACCTCGGGCCGGAGCCAGACGCGGCGCTCCAGCAGCTCGCGGTCAGGCGGCTCGCGATCGACCAGCGCACGCTCGGGCGGCTCGCGATCGACCAGCAGCCCCACCAAGCGCTCAAGCGGCACCAAGCGCTCAAGCGGCACCAAGCGCTCGACCACGACCGGCGGCTCCGCCGACCCCCGCCTCGAGGCGGCGGCGCAGCGTTTGCGCAAGCTCAACGAGCGCATCATCGAGGCTGGCAAGGAGGCCGGTGAGACCACGCTCACCAGCTACGAGAAGGCGCTGAAGGCGATCGCCACCACGATCGAACGCGGGCCCGGCAAGAGCGACATCGATTGGATCTCGAACCTGGCCACCGCGCAGGCGAAGTTCATCCGCGACGTCACCGAGGCCTGGACGTCCGCCGCCCGCAAAGCGCTGAAGTAACGCCCTACGCGCCCCACTCGACGACCGCGGCCCCCCACGTGAAGCCGCCGCCGAAGGCTGCCAGCAGCACGCGATCTCCCGCCGCCAGCCGGCCCTCCGCCTGCGCGACCGACAGCGCGATCGGGAGCGTCGCGGTCGAGGAGTTGGCAAACCGCTCGACGTAGTCCACCACCCGTGCCGGGTCGAGTCCCAGGCGCTGGCCGACGGCCCGGATGATCCGCGAGTTTGCCTGGTGGTAGACGAACAGGTCGATGTCCGCGAGCTCTACGCCGCTCGCGTCGAGTGCCTCGCGCGTCACCTCCGCCAGCCTCGTGACGGCCGCGCGGAACGTGTCCTGCCCCCGCATCTGGATCCGGCCGCCGCGCTCGAGCCGGATCAGGTCCGCGCCCTCGTGGTCGGCGCGCAGCACGACCGGACCGATCCGGCCCGGCGAACCTGAGTTGCCCGAGACGACCGCCGCGCCCGCACCGTCGGCGAACAGCGGCGCGGTGTCGCGATCCCCCAGGTCGAGGAACCTCGACAGGAAATCAGCCCCGACCACGACTGCGTGGCGGGCCCTTCCCGACTCGATCTGCCCGCACGCCATCCCCAGGCCCGCCAGCCACCCGGTGCACGCGGACCCCACGTCGAACGCCCCGGCACGGCTGGCGCCGATCGCGCCCGCGACGAGCGGCGCCGCGTTTGGGGTGATCTCGTCGGCGCTCGAAGTGGCGACCAGCACCAGGTCGACGGCCTGCGGATCGACGCCGGCGCGCGCCAACGCGTCGCCCGCCGCCCGTGCCGCAAAGTCGGTCATCCGCTCCGCCTGGCCTGCCCAGGGCCGCTCGCGCGTACCCGTACGACGAGCGATCCATTGCTCGTCGACCCCCAGCTGCTCCGCGAGCTCGACGTTCGTCACGCGTCGCTCGGGCACCGCCATCGCCACACCAGTAATTGCCGTCAAGGCGACCGGAGTCTAGTTCCACCCGGAATTGGTTCAATGAGACCGATGCGAGGCTGCAGGGGACGACTGGCGATCGTGATCGCGGCGTGCACGCTCGCCCTTGCGCCGGCCGCCGCGCACGCGAGCATCATCCGGGCGACCTCGATCCTCCCGCCGGGCGAGAGCGGGTTCGTCTCGCCGCTCGGTCTCACCTCGGGGACCGGCTCGCCGCACCTCTACGACCAGCAGCAGCCGTTCATCGACTTCGATCGCAAGGACGCGATGTTCGGCCAGCCAGGCAGCTCGAGCGCGCCGCTCGCGGGTGTGACGATCGTGCGCGACGCATTCGGGGTCCCGTCGGTCACGGGCGCAAACGCCTATGACCTCTGGTGGGGAGCCGGCTACGCAACCGCGCAGGACCGGCTGTTCGAGCTCGAGGTGTTCCGCCGCGCGACCACGGGGCATCTGGCGGAGATCCTCGGCCCGAGCTATCTGCCGATGGACATCGAGGTTCGCCGCGATTTCTACACGAGCGGCGAGCTCGACCAGCAGATCGCGACGCTCCCGAAGCCCTACCGCGACCGCTACGCCGCATACGCGGCCGGGATCAACGCCTGGGTGGACCACGTCAACACAACGCCGAACGACCTGCCGGGCGAATTCGTCGCGGTCGGCGACGTTCCGGTCAAGCACTTCTCGATCGAGGACCTTGCGGCGATCGGCGTCTACCTCGCGCGCACCACGCCCAACACCGACGGCGATGACTTGAACAACATGCACGCAATCCAGGCGAGCGGGCCGACCAAGTTCAACCGGATCCTGCCGCTGCGGATCCCCGGCCAGATCAGCACGATCCCGCGGCAGGACGGCCTGTTCCCGTCGACGCCGGGACGCACGCGCAGCCAGGAGCGAGCCGCGCTTGTCCGCTCGTACGCGTTCGTCCGGGGCCTGCCGCTGCCCTCCTCGACCAACATGGGGACCGAGCGCGTCTCCGGGACGATGCCGTCGCTGGCGGCGGCCGACTACTCGGCCGCCGGCCGCCAGCAGATCGGGCTGCTGTCTCCGATCAGGCGCGGTGGGTCCTCGATGGTCGCGATCGGCGACACCCGGACCCACCACGCGTTCCTGTTCAGCGGCCCCGAGCTTGGCTTCTCCGCGCCCGAGGAGCTGTACGAGATTGAGCTGCACGGACCGGGGCTGGAGGTCCGCGGGATCACCGCGCCGGGCGCGCCGGTGGTCGCGATCGGCCACAACGCCCACGTCGCCTTCGGTCTGACCAGCGGCCTGTCGCAGACCAATGCCCTGTACGCCGAGCGGCTCGTCCCGGGCCATCCCGACGAGTACTACTTCCAGGGCCGCGCACGCCACATGAGCTGCCGCGACGAGACGTTCGACTATCGGACCTCGCCCACCGGCGTGATCGGCGGCCAGCGCCCGCAGACGGGAGCCGTCACGCTCCGGCTGTGCCGCACGGTCCACGGGCCCGTGCAGGAGCGCGTCGGTCGCATCGCATACGCCCGCCGCTACGCCACCTGGATGCGCGAGGTGCAGACGATCCGGGGCCTTGCCGACGTCGACACGGCACGGACCGTGTTCGACGTCAACCGCGCGATGGCCGAGGTCAGCTGGAACGAGAACATGATGGCCGCCGACGACCGCGGCAATATCGGCTACTGGCACCCGGGGCTGCTGCCGGTCCGGCCGGCGAACTGGGACGAGCGGCTTCCGTATCCAGGCGGCGGCCAGGCGGAGTGGCGGGGGTTCCTGCCGGTCGCGCAGCGCCCGCACGTGATCAACCCCCAGAAGCACTGGCTCGCGAACTGGAACAACATCCCCTCGCAGGGGTGGACGACGGGTAACGACCCCGCCTCAGAGCGCGTCGCCGGGCCGTATTTCCGCGTCGCGTGGCTCGACCGGCTCGCCTCGGCCGTGCAGCGCCACCCGAGCTTCGCCGCCATGAACGCGATGATCCACCGGGAAGGCACGATCGCCGAGCAGCGCCCGCTCGTTACGGCGCAGTTACGAGGCGCGCTCCGTGGCGCGAGCCCGCACGCGGCCAAGGTGCTGCGCGCGATCCTTGCGTGGAATGGCTCCTACGCGCGCACGGACTCCCACGGCACGGTCGACCCCGGCGTCGCCTGCTGGCAGGAGCTGAAGGACCAGCTTCAGAAGCTGGCGCTCGCGCCGCTCGGGACGGCCGGGCGGCTGATCGGTGGCGGCGAGCCAAACGATGAGCACACCTTCGACGTCAACATCGGCCAGGCCTACGCGCTGCGGACGCTTGGTGCCGGCGCGTGGCGCCGCGCGGCGAGCGCGACGTTCACCGTCCTCGCCAAGCGCTTCAAGACCCGCGACGTCGCGAAGTGGCGCGCACCGCGCGCGATGTTCCCGCAGTCGGCGCTCGGCGCCGAGCAGCCGCCGCCGATGCCGTTCTTCGACCGCGGCACGTTCGAGCAGGTCGTCGAGCTGGGGTCGTGACGGCGGTCGCGGCCGCTATCCGGCGGGCGTGAAGCACACGTAGCCGGCGGTCTGGGCACAGCTGGGCGGCTTGGGCCACAGCGGCGGCAGCGTCGGCAGCTGCGGCAGCAGCAGCGTCGAGCGGTGGGCGGGGTCCTGGAGGATCGTGTTGACGGCGGGCGCCTGCAGCGGCTCGTACGCGTAGGTCGAGATTGGGTCGTTGGCCGGGGGCGCGTGGATGTCGAGCACGAGTTCGTGACCGGCATAGAACACATGCCCGACGGGGAACACCTCGAGCGCCACCGGGTAGGCCGTCTCGGGCGTCAACAGCTGCCGGGTCAGGTAGTCGTGGTATGGGCGGTAGATCGTGCCCCGCAGCGGCCCGGTCGCGATCCGGTCGCTCCTGCGTGCGTCGATCGCGCGGAACGAGGCTCGCATCAGCCCCCGTTGCAGGTACTCCATCTCGCCGGTCGCCGGATTGCGGTCTAGCAGGTCGGCGAACAGGTCCGTGTCAGGAGCACTCGACTTCAGCCACAGGTTGAGCAGGATCGGCCCGGAGACGGCGGTCGTGCGCGTGAACCGCAGCGTGTAGCCCGCCTCGTTGGGCCCGTGGGCGAATGTGACCGAGCCGAGGTTGTCCTGCGGCGGGTTGCCGATCGGGCTGCCCATCGTCGCGCCGGTGTGCGCGTCGGTCGTCGTCGAGATGTAGCTGACCTGGCCCGCGCCGCCCCGGGCGGAGGAGCCGAGCGTGTGGTCGGCGCGCAGGAAATACACGCGCCAGCTCGTCTCCGGCGCCGGCCAATCGCTGGTCAGGTACGGCTCGGCGCGCTCCTCCGTGCCGGGCCCGTTCCAGCGGCTTTCGAAGTACATGAGCACCCGCGTCGCGCGGGCGTCGACCGGCGCTCGGACCTGGCGGCCGCCCACGATCTCGCCGCGAACGGTCGGGCACGGGCGGTGCGCGGGCTTGTCGATCAGCCAGCAGTCGAGCCACGCGCCCTTGTCGTGCGCTGGGTCGTTCGGGTTGTGCTGCCCGTTGGAGACGACGAGGCGCTTCGGCAGCCTGGCCGGGACGTGCTGCCACAGGAGATAGCCACCGCGCGGGCCCGTCTGCTCGTCCTGGTATTGCTGGTTTATCTGGATCGGCGCGTCGAGGCCGGACTCCACCCTGAACAGCGAATGGCTGATCGCCCACGAGCTCGGCGTCGCGGTCATCTGCGTGTAGACCGGCGCGATCAGGTTCAGCGCGACCGCGTCCTCGCCCTGGTGCTGGGCCTGGTTCAGATCGCACTGCGGGTCGGAGCTGTAGTTCTGGGTGTTGCCGGAGAACTCGCTCTCCGGGCGCACCAGCACGCCCCACAGCACCGGGAAGCCCTCGTTGAAGATCCCGCCCGGATAGAGAATGCTGCGGTAGAAGTCGTCGATCAGCCCGGACACCGCAACCGCTCTGACCCGCGGGCTCGTGGCCGCCACCAGGAACCCGGTCAGGCCGCTGTAGCTGTGGCCGGTGATCCCGACGATGCCGTTGGACCAGCGCTGCCTGGGGATCCAGTTGTCGATGATGTACTTGCCGTCCAGCGCACTGCGCCGCGAGAACAGGTCGAGCTTCCCGCCCGAGCAGCCCGTGCCGCGGATCTGGGCGTACACGTCGACGTACTTGGTGCTGTGGCCGAAGAACTCGTTGTCGTCGACCTTGGGACAGCCGCCGTAGCCATCCATCTCGAACAGCGCCGGCCACTTGCGGTGCCCCGTCGATGAGAAGCCCGGCGGCTCCCACACGCAGACCGCGATCGAGGTGCCGTCGTCGACCTTGACGTAGGTCTTGACCGCCTTGCCACCCTGGGCAGCGGCCGAGCCGGCACCGACGGACGCGCTCAGCGCAAGCGCCGAGCACAGCACCACCGGAATCCGTAGCAAGCCGCGCGACATCTCCCTGCCGTGCGGCGATCATACGCCCGATTCCGGTGCTATGTGCCGGTACGCCGGACACCGCCCCCGGCCCTGAGTATTACGCTGCGCGCCGTGAGCGTCGCGTTCGTCACGGGCGGGTCCGGCTTCATCGGGGCCAGGCTGATCGAGCGGCTGCGGGCCGATGGACATGAGGTGCGAGCGCTGGCCCGCTCAAAGGCCGCAGCCGACAAGATCCGCGAGCGTGGCGGGGAGCCGGTGCGGGGCGACCTCGACAACACCGGCGCGATGCAGGCGGGCGCTGAGGGCTGCGAGCTGGCCTTCCATGCGGCGGCCACCGTCGGTGACTGGGGCACGCGTGAGGAGTTCGAACGCGGCAACGTCGATGGCACGCGCAACGTCCTGCAGGCCTGCGCGCGGGCGGGTGTGCGCCGGTTCGTGCATGTCGGCACCGAGGCGGCGCTGCTGGCGGGCGACCCGCTGGTCGACGTCGACGAGAGCGCGCCGCTGCGTCCCGACTCGCCGGTGCTCTACAGCGCGACGAAGGCGCAGGCCGAGCAGCTCGTGCTCGGTGCCGGACGGGACGGCTTTGAGACCGTTGTCGTGCGCCCGCGGTTTGTGTGGGGCCGCGGTGACACAACGCTGCTGCCGACGATGGTCGAGATGGCCCGTTCGGGGCGGTTTGCATGGATCGGCGGAGGCCGGCACCGCACCTCGACCACGCACGTCGACAACGCCGTCGAGGGCCTCGTGCTCGGCGCCACGCGCGGGCGTCCGGGCAACGCCTACTTCGTGACCGACGGCGAGCCCGTCGTCTTTCGCCAATTCGTCTCGCGCCTGCTCACCACGCAGGGAGTGCAGGAGCCCAGGCGCAACGTGCCGGCGCCGGTCGCGCACGCGCTCGCGGTTGGGTGCGAGGCGGCGTGGCGCGCCCTGCCGCTGCCCGGGCGGCCGCCGCTCACGCGCTTCGCCTACTGGGTCTCCTCGCAGGAGTGCACGATCAGGATCGACAAGGCCCGCGAGCAGCTTGGCTACGCCCCGGTGAAGACGATCGAGGCGGGACTCGCGGAGCTGGCCGCGCCGTAAGCGCGCGTCAGCTGCAGCTGCCCGCCGGAAGCTTCACCGCGAACGGCATCCGCTCGGTCAGCCGGCAACCGCCGGCGGTCGTGATCACGAGCTTCCCGGCGCCGCTGCCGCGCAGGCGCGCGCCGCTGCGGGTGAAGCGCTCGACCGCGGCCGGAGGGCGTTTGAAGTCAAGGCGCAGGTCCCAAACGAGATCGTGCTGGTCGGCGGTCGTGAACGTCCAGCGGCGCGGGTGCTCCGGTACCGCGCGGAAGAACCCCCAGTTCAGGGCGGCGAGGAAGTCCTTGCGCCAGTAATCCCAGGCGTGGATCCCCTGGTGGAAGGTGAGCGTCGTCGGCGCGCCCGCCTTGCGGGTCGCCGCCGCGAAGTCCCGCGCGTGGAACGACAGCTCGCTCTCCGCCGCGATCCCGAAGTAGTTGTTGACCTCCGAGGGCGCCGGCTCGCCGTTGCCGTTGCGGATCAGGACGCGCGTGTAGCTGAGGTTGCCCGCCAGTGCCACCGGGTTGTGAGCAGTCGCATAGAAGCCGGTGCGCGGACCGTAGAGCGTGGTGTAGTTCTGTCCCTGGGTGTTGAAGCCGGTGGGCCATTCCGGCCGCTGGATCGAGAGCACGCCAGAGAACGTGGCGAGCGCACCAAAGTATCCGGGCCGCTGCTCGGCCAAAAACGCGGCGCCCTCGCCGCCCATCGAAAGACCGGCAATCGCGTGGTGCGAGCGGCCCGGCAGGATCCGCAGCCGCCGCTCGACGAGCGGCATCAGCTCGAGCAGGAAGTACGACTCCCACCCGGGCCTGCGCCGGCCACCGCTCAGCCAGTCGGTGTACCAGCCCTGCGCCGCTTCCGGCATCACGATGATCCCGGGGAAGTGCGGCGCGAGCCTCAGCAAATCGCCGTAGCGCGGATTCACCCACGACTCGTAGTCGTCGCCATGGCCGTGCAGCAGCCACAGGATCGGGAACCGGCGCCGCCCGTTGTAGCCGTCCGGCAGGTAGATGTTGACCCGCAGCGCGTTGCGGCGGTGGGGGTTGGTGCCGGCTGGGTGATTGAACGGCGTCGGGCCGTTCGGGTTGACGTAGCGGCTCCGCAGCGTCCAGGTCACGATTCGTGTTGCCGACGCCGACCCCGCGAGCAGCAACGAGCCGATCGCCGCCGACGCCACTGCCACACCGCGCACCCGCACGCCCACGATGCTCTCACAGCTCCACGCCGGTGTGCGCCGCCTCGCGCTCGAGGTCGAGCTCGGTTCGCACGCCGAGCGTGTGCAGTGCCTCGTTGGCCTGCTCGAGGCCGGGTGCCTCCACGACCGCCTGGGCCAGCCGTCCGACCGTCTCGATCGTGATCCGCACGTCGAGATAGAAGGTCAGCGCGGCGCCCAGCGTCAGCTCGAGCGTGCGGGCCCCGCCCCGGATCGTGGTCGGCCCCGACGCACCCCGGAACGCCCGCACCGCCTGGGCGCTGGCCTCGGTCGGGACCACCTCGACCGCCCGCTCGAGCGTCGACGCGACCGCGTCGGTCAGCCCGCGGATGCCGATCAGGCCGCGCGCCGCGGCCACCTCGCCGAGCTGCGCGAGCACCTCCGCCGGCGTCAGCTCCGCGTCGCAGCCGACGCCGAAGACCCCTGCGAGCACGTCGTGACCGTCTGACTCGAGCAGCCCAGCCGCGGCGAGCATGATCGCGTCGCACAGCGGGCTGCGCAGGCCCGGCTCATCGCCCCGCGCGAGCACGTCGCCCCCGACGTCGATCAGCACGAACAGGTCACACCCGAGCTTCCGCGCAGCGGCGGCGAGTGAGGCGGCGACCGCTCCGGCGCCGCCATGGACGTCGATCAGCACCGTGGGGCGGCCGAGGAACTGCGCCATTCGCGACTCGGCGAAGTACACGTCGCGGCCGCGCACGCGTGTCTCAGGCCCCGCCAGGATCACGCCCGGCGCCAGCAGCTCGCCGCCCTCGATCTCGCCCACGCCGCGCGGTCCGGCCACCGGATCGATCGGCCGCCGCTCCCACGTGAGGCCACCCAGCACGGGGTCCGCGCCGTCATAGAGCCGCATCGACTCGGCCGTGGCGAGCGCCCCGACCACGTCGCCACCGCCGCCCATCCCGATCACGAGCGGACGCCTCGAGCGGCGGAGCAGCACCTCTGCGTCGTGCACGGTCTGCGCCTAGCCCTGCACGGCGGCCATCAGCAGCAACCCGCCGTCGACGACGAACGAGGAGCCGGTCACATAGCTCGCTTCGGGCGAGGCCAGGTACGCGATTGCCGAGGCAATCTCGCGCGCGTGACCGGGGCGCCCGAGCGGGATTCGCGGCCGCTCGATCGATTCCGGGAGCCGCTCGTGCGCGCCGGTCATCGGTGTGGCGATCTCGCCGGGGGCGATCGCGTTGACCGTGATCCCATGCTCGGCGAGCTCTAGCGCCATCACCTTCGTGAGCAGCCCGAGGCCGCCCTTGGCCGCGCAGTAGGCGCTCGAGCCAGGCAGTGGCACGTGCTCGTGCACGCTCGTGACGTTCACGATCCGCCCGCCGTTGCCGGCCGAGACCATCCGCCGCGCGGCCGCCTGCGCGGTCACGAACGCGCCGGTCAGGTCGACGTCGAGCACGCGCTGCCATTCCTCGAGCGGCAGCTCGAGGAACGACTCCGAGCTGCCTACGCCGGCGTTGTTGACGAGCACGTCGACGCCGCCGAGCTCCTCGGCGAGCTCGTCGACCAGCGCAGTGCCGTTGCGTGGGTCGGCCAGATCGAGCTGGCGCAGCTCGGCGCGGCGACCCTTGGCGCGGATCTCCGCCGCGGTCCCCTCGGCGCCATCGCGGTCGGTATGCCAGGTGACCCCGATGTCCATGCCGCGCTGCGCGAGCTCGACCGCGGTCGCCTTGCCGATGCCGGAGTCCGAGCCGGTGATGATCGCGACGGTCAGGGCAGGCCCGCTCCCGCCGGCTCGTCGATCTCGAGCTCGAGCGTCGTCATCACGCGCGCCAGCATCAGGTACTCGCCGATCGTCAACAGCAGCTCCACGATCTCGCGCGGGCTCAGGTGCGCGCGCACGGCCGCGAACGTGGGGTCGCTCACACGCGGCCCCTCCACGACCTCCGCGGTGAACGCCAGCACCGCGCGATCGAGTTCGCTGAGCGCCTCCGGCGCGTCGATCTCACCCCTGTGCACCGCCGCGATCTGCTCCTCGCTCAGCCCCACGGCGCGTCCGATCGCGACGTGCTGGACCCACTCGTATTCGGCGCCCGCCTGCCTGGCGACCTGGAGGATCGCCAGCTCGCGCAGCGTCGGCGCAAGCTCCAGATCGGCAAGGATCGCGCCGCCGAAGCGAAGAAACGGCCGGAACGCGGTCTGCGCATGCGCCAGCATCCGGAAGATGTTCAGTGGCGGCAGCGCGGCGAGCGCTTCGGCAACCCGCTCTGAGAGCTGGTCCTGGTCGGGATACGCGAGCCGGGCCATGGGCCGGGATCCTAGAGATCTACTTGCCGAGCACCATGAACGGCGTCGCCGGGCGGACCGCGGTGTACGGCCGTGGATCGGCCTGCGCGAGCGAAGGGATCAGGACTTGCTGTAGCGGCACCGCGCGCGCGTCGTAGAGCGTCAACGGCGCGAGCCCGAACAGCACCTCGATCGTCTTCAGCGGCGAGGGATCGGAGCCGATCTGAGTCATCGTCTGACCGCCGGCGCCGAGCCCGCGCGCCAGACCCCCGGCCGCAAGAAGGAACGTCCGGTGCATGTCGACGTGGTCGCCGGTCACCTGGGTGTCGTCCTCGGTGATCAGCAACAGCGTGTTGCGCCAGAACGGGCTGTGCGACAGCGCCTGCGCGACCTCACCCATGGCCATGTCGTTGTCCGCGACCATCGACTGCGGCGTTGGGTCCTCGGCGTTGACACTCGCGTCGATCACGTAGGTGTGGTTCTCGGGGAACGTCAGGTACAGGAGGTTCGGCATCGCGCGCTGGCAGCTGGCGTCGCTGCCCCCGCCGGCGCGGCAGCGCCGGTACTGAGCGGTCCACGCGTCCAGCGTGAACCGCTGTCGATCCGACGGCGTCAGCGCAAGGTGCTTGCCGAATGTCGGCGGCGGGCCGCCCTTCAGCGCGTTCCAGGCGTGGGAAATCGTCTCGCCATGGAGGAACATCGAGGCGCGGTCGACGTCGGGGGTCGACACGTCGAGGCCGCCGATCGCCTGCGGCCCCAGCCCGAACAACCTCAGCGGGATCTGGTCCGCGACCGCCGCGGAACCTGGGTTGAGGTCGATCGAATAGATTCGCTGGGTGAGTCCGAGCGGGTTCTCCGAGCGGTTGGCCAGCTCATCGAAGATGCGGGTGCGCGGGTTGTCGAGCGCGCTCTCCTCGGCCGCGATCTGCGGGTCGCTCGAGCCGCCCAGCTGCCCCGAATACTGACCGCCCGGCATGTTGCCGCGCAGCCCCTGGTCCTCCGCGGGAGCCCACGTCAGCTGGTCGAACGGGCTGTCGTAGGCGGCGGTGATCCAGTTGTGGCCCTCGCCAGACTCATCGCCCTCCAGCCAGTAGTGGTCGGCGACCGACCACGTCTCGGCGAGGTTGTGCTGGTTGGGCGTGACGGCGTCGCCGTAGACGTTCCAGGCGGGGCTCGCGTCCGCATTCGGGAGCTTGTTGCGGATATCGCCGAAGTAGGAGTCGAACGTCTTGTTCTCGTTGTTGATGTAGACGATGTGCAGCCGCCGGGGGTCGAGCCGGTGGCGCTGCGCGTCGCATAGCAGCCGGCTGAACGCGGTGCCGCCGGTCGCGAGCGGTGCCGGCAGGCAGGCGTCGCTGGCGGGATCGGGCAGCTGTGAATCGAACAGCGGAGCGAACTGGTTATCGGCCACCACTCCGGCCGTCCAGCCGTTCAGCGCCTGCGCCCGCGCGCGCGGATCCGCCGGCACGTCCACCACGGACATCGAGCCCTCGGTTCGCGACCCTGCGAGCGGCTCGAGCTGGTAGTTGGGGCCCGGGCCGGTCCCCATGCCCTTGAAGTTCGAGACGTACAGACGCGTCCCGGGGCCTGAGGGCTCGGGCGCGGCGGCGAGATCGTCCGGCCACCATCCGGTCGGGATCCAGGTGTGCGGAACCACCTCGGTGAGCGACCGGCCCATCCAGCTGACGTGCACGCGCTGCGCGAGCGCGGTGCCGTCGGCCGCGCGCACCTCGATCGCGTCGATCCCCGGCAGCGCCACGTACAGAAACCGGCCGGAGGGGTCGTATGAGACCGCCAGCGGCATCGTGCCAAGCGGGGTCCGGCTCGAGACCCGCAGCGAGAAGCGTCGCTGGCCGATGACCTCGCCGGTGGCGTCGAGCGCGAGCGTCCTCAGCGTGTCATCGCCGGCATCGGCGACCGCCAGCCAGCGTCGGTCGGGCGACAGCGCGAGTCCCGTGGGCTGATCGCCCGCCGGCACGATCGCGATCTCGTGCTCTTTGCCCGGATGCGACACGTCCACGACCGACACCGTCCCCTGCCCACCCGCGCGTGCTGGATTGGTGCCGTCGGCCCAGTTGGTGACGTACAGGCGGCCCGCGGGCGCGTTCAGCGCGAGGTCGTAGGCGTCGCGGCCAACCGGCACCACGTGCGAGGGGATCGACTGCCCCGGAGTGCCCGATCCCGGGATCGCCGCCTTGGAGACATCGAGCACCGTGATCACCGAGCAGTTCTCGCTCTGCGCGCAGGGAGCGCCGCCGTGGGCGACCACGTCGCTGCTCGGGACGCTGATGCTGCCGGCGACGTACAGGCGGTGGTCGGGCCCGAGCACCAGCTTGCCGGGGTAGCCGATCGCGGGGATCCCACCGTTCGGGAGCCCCGGGACACCGGTCAGCTGCCGGGTTGGCACCGCAGCCGGTCCCGCGAGGTGATACTGGTAGACCGAGTCCGAGCTGCCGCCGCCGACCCACGCGTTGCCGCTCGAGTCGAGCACCGCTCCGAGCCACGGTGAGGCCGCCATCGTCTGGGTGCTGAGCAGCGTCCTGGCGTCGACCGCGACCACGTACTCGTCGAAGATCCCGCTGGTGACCGCGAGCACCGTCTGGCCATCCGGACTGACCGCGACTCCGGTCGGTCCGCGCGGCAGCGTCAGCTGCGTCCCGGCCGGACGCAGCAGCCAGCCGCTGGGCAGCCGGTAGCTCGACGGCGTCGGCGGCAGGCTCACTGCACGTGCGGACCCTGCGCAGAGCAGAATCGCACTCGCGCAAGCGAGCCCCAATGACAACCGGCGCCTCAAGCTCTTGCGAATCGTAGGTGAGCGCCCCCGCCAGTGCGCCGATTCTCAAGAGCGCGGCACGGGAGGTGCTCGCCGCGCTCTGAGCGCCGCTCGCCTCAGCACGACCCGTTGCAGCCTCCCCAGTCGATCGGGCTGGCTCGCAGCGCAGTCGGCGCCGTGACCAGAGCCGTGATCGACGACGCGTGCGCGCCGCCGGTCAGGATCGAGTAAAGCCCACCCGCGAGCCGGCTCGCCTGCGGGGCGGTCGGTTGCAGCGCGGTGTCGCCGGATGTGATCTCGAGGCGAAGCCGCTGACCGGGAGCGATGCGCGCGAGCGTTGGGTAGAGCTCGATGTCGAGGCGCTCCGCCGCGCCGGCGCGCAGCGGCCTGGCGCTGGCGGCGGTGAACGGATGCCACGGCAGGATCAGCCTCCCGTGCTCGCGCCAGCTCAGCCCGTTGGTGGTCGCCCGTAATGACCCGATCAGCGCACCGGTCGACAGCTCGCGCGCGCTGCCGTCCCGCGCCACCACCTCGACGTTCGTGACCAGCTCGGCGTCGGGCCTGTTGGAACGCACGTAGAGCGTCACGTCGATCGGTCCCGCGATCGTGATCGCGCTGCGCGCGGGGGCGCTCGTGTAGGTGAGCGCAGCGGTCTGTGTCGTGCGGTTCTGATCGGCGCACGGATCGCCGCTTGCGCCGAGCTCGGCGATCGCGTACGCGGGCAGCCCGGTGCTCCACTGGTCGACGCCGGCGTTGCATGGGCTCCTGATGTCAGACCAGGGCAGCTCGCGGCTGGCGGGGGCCGTCGGCCGCGACGCGGTCAGCGAGCTGCCGCCGAGGTAGAACGTGTGCGGGCCGGCCTGGGGCAGCGGCCAGCGGGATGCGTCGATCCACCGGCCGGTCCCCAGCTCGAACGCGTGCAGCGGCCTGCGCGTGACGTCGATCCCATTGCGGACACCCTTCAGCCAGCGATCGAACCAGGCGAGCTGAAGCTGCTGGAAGCGCAGCCCGAGCGTGGTCGGATCGTGGAACCACGGGCCCGCGACGAGCTGGTAGCGACCGGTGGTGTGCAGGCCCGGTGTCATCGGCGGGGAGTCCGCCGCCGATTCACCGGGACCGCCGTGCTGCCGCGACCATGCGTTCTGGAGCCCGGCGAAGTCGAGGACGGCGCCCCGCTGGTAGACGTCGTGCCAGCCGTCGACGATCAGCGCCGGGATCCCGTTGCGGACGACGCGGTCGAGGTAGAGACGAGGCGCGCGCGATGTCCAGAAGCTCGTATCGAACGCGCGCGGCCCGCCGGTGTCGACCTCGGTGTAGAGGCGCGCGTCGAAGTTCGCGGCGGTGAGCGCGCGCGCCGGCGGATGCTCGGCGACCGCGGCGGGCTCCGAGCCCGGCTGATCGGGCGGTGCTGCGACCATCGAGGCCCGCAGTCCCTCCCACACCGCCGCGAACTCCAGGTTCGGGATACCGCCCGCGAACGCGAGGTCGCGGTACAGGTCGTTGCCCACCGCGACCGGGATGATCGCGCCGATCGGCGAGTGAGGACCCGCGAGCGCGGCGCTGAAGATCTGGTTCAGCCCCACGTACGAGGAGCCGGCCAGCCCGACGCGACCGGTCGAGGCGGGTAGCCGCGCCGCCCACTTCGCGAGCTCCACCCCGTCGCGCATCTCGCGCGGCCCGAACAGCGAGAACGTGCCATCCGAGGAGCCGGTGCCGCGGACGTCGGCGACCACGTCGATGTAGCCGCGCTGCACCAGATAGGGGTAGAAGCCGTCGCCGCCGAAGCCGGGGCCCATCGAGCGCGTGGTCGTGGCGGAGCGCTTCCCGTAGGGGGTCTGCGACAGGATCACCGGGAAGCGGCCTTTCGCCGGCCGGCCGGTCGAGAGCGATGTCGGCCTGTAGACGTCGACCGCGAGCCTGACGCCGTCGGACATCCGCACCAGGTACTGGGTCGGCGAGGAGACGCCGTAGCCAACGTTCTCCGCATGCCAGGGGCCCGGCCCACCGGGGGCGGCGACACCCGCCGCCGCGGATGCCAGCGCACCCGCGAGCGCAACTGCCAATCCGAGCGCCAGCTTCGCTCTCAGCTCCCGCACCGCAGCATCGTTATACCCAGATCCGGTGCGTCACAACATCGTGGCGCGCGCGGCCTTTGCTAGCTTCGTGCGCTCGAAAGACGCCGACCCGGCGACGCGGTCGGCTTTGCGGCAACGTCGTTGCGCGTCCCGCTCGCCCTTCGTTAGAGATGCCACGCCCAGCCCAACCAGGTCAGCGTTATGTGCCTGGGCTCGACGGGATCCGCGCGCTGGCGGTGCTGAGCGTCATCGCCTACCACCTGAACTTCTCCTGGGCGCAGGGCGGGATGCTCGGCGTGGGGGTGTTCTTCACGCTGTCGGGCTATCTGATCACCGACCTGCTGCTCGGGCACTGGCACCGCCACGGCGACCTCGGGCTCGGGCAGTTCTGGCTGCGGCGCGCGCGGCGGTTGCTGCCCGCGCTGTTCCTGATGCTGGTAGTGGTGAGCGTATGGGTCGCGCTGCTGCACGCGGGCGAGCTGGCGGCGGTTCGCCGGCAGGTCGTCGCCGCGGCGCTGTACTTCAGCAACTGGTCGACGATCGCCCTGCACGGCTCGTACTTTTCCCGCTTCGCGGCGCCGCTGCCGCTTGACCATCTCTGGTCGCTGGCGATCGAGGAGCAGTTCTACCTGCTGTGGCCGTGGATGTTGCTGCTGGCGATCTGGATCGTGCGCAGCCGCTGGGGGATCGCGCTGCTCGTGCTGCTCGGGGCCGCGGCCTCGGCGATCGTGATGGGTCACCTCTACCAGCCGGGATATGACCCGACGCGGGTCTACGAGGGCACCGACACGCGCGCGTTCGGGCTGCTGATCGGCGCGGCGCTAGCGATCCTGTGGCCCGGCCGCGTGGTGGCGCGAGGCGTGCGGGGCTCGCGGCGCGACCTGCTCGACACCCTCGGCGTGGTCGGACTGATCGGCATCCTGCTGCTGGTCTGGAGAACCGGCTCGTTCTCCTCGTTCCTGTATCCGGGCGGCTTCGTGCTGCTGTCGCTCGCGACGGCCGCGGTGGTCGCGGCGGTGGTGGTTCCGACGAGCCGGCTCGGCGCGGTCCTCGGCTGCCGGCCGCTGCGGTGGATCGGCGTGCGCTCGTACGGCATCTATCTCTGGCACTGGCCGATCATCGTGCTCACGGGCCAGAGTCAGACGGGCGTTGCCCTGGGGCGCAGCGCCCTGCAGGTGGCCGCGACGCTGGTGGTGGCGAGCCTTTCCTGGCGCTTCGTCGAAGAGCCGATTCGCCAGGGGGCGCTCGGCCGCATCTGGCGCCAGCTGCAAAGCGGCGCCGGCCGGATCCGCGTGCAGACGCGCGCGATTTGGCTTGCCGGCGGCGCGGCAGCGGCCGCGATCGCCGCCGTCGTCAGCCTCAGCGGTGCGCTTCCAGCCGCCTCCGCCGGCTCGAGCGCCTCGAACACCGCCGGACCGCTGATCACGCTCCCGCGTCACGTCGTTCGCGTTGCCGCGCGGGGAACGAAGCGGCACAGGCGGGAGCCGGTGTCGACGCGCACCTCCTGCCGCTCGGTCGTCTACATAGGCGACTCGACCTCGGAGGGAGAGACCTCAACCGACTACATTCCCGACCCCCGCAAGCGACTGCAGGCGCAGCTCGCCGACGTCGGCGTCACCACCACGTATCCCGAGATCTCCGGCGCCCGCTCGATCGTCGAGACGTTCGAGGGCTACCCCAATGCCGCGACCGTGGCCCAGCGGCACATCGCGGCGGGCTTCCACGGCTGCTGGATCCTCGCGCTCGGGACCAACGACGTCGACAACATCCACGACGGCGGCCCGCCGGCCGCCTACCGGATCCACCGCATGCTGTCGATCATCGGTAACCAGCCGGTCATGTGGGTCAACGTCGTGACCGTGCTGCGCGACGGCCCCTACCAGGAGGCCGCGATGCAGCGGTGGAACGCTGCCGTGCTCGCGGCCTGCCCGCGCCACCCGCTGATGCGGGTGTTCGATTGGGCTGCGCACGTCCAGCAGCGCTGGTTCATCCCCGACGGGATCCACTACTACTCGCCGGGCTACGTGGCGCGCACGCACCTGATCGCGCGTGCCCTGGCGCAGGCGTTCCCGGCGCACGGGCCGCCGAGCGCGAGCTGCGTGGTCGAGTAGCCGCGCTACAGGTTGACCGACGCCATCCCGGCCTCGTCGTAGCGGTCACCGGCCACCGGCGGCAGCTCCGCCTCGATCCGCGCCAGGTCGTCCGCTGTCAGTTCGATGTCCACCGCCGCGGCGTTCTGCTCCAGATACGAGCGCCGCTTCGTTCCCGGGATCGGCACCAGATCCTCGCCCTGCGCGAGCACCCAGGCCAGCGCCAGCTGCGCCGGCGTGATCCCCTTCTCCTCGGCGATCTCGGCGACCTTCGCCGCCAGCTTTTGGTTGGCCTTGAGGTTCTCGCCGGTGAAGCGCGGCCCGTGGCGCCGGAAGTCGTTCTCGTCGAGCTCCTCGGGCGAGCTGAAGCGGCCCGACAGGAAGCCGCGGCCGAGCGGCGAGTAGGGCACGAAACCGATTCCGAGCTCGCGGCAGGTCGGGAGCACCTCCGCTTCGGGATCGCGCGTCCACAGCGAGTACTCGGTCTGCACGGCGGTGATCGGGTGGACCGCGTGTGCGCGCCGGACCGTGTCGGGCGCCGCCTCGCTGAGGCCGATATGACGGATCTTGCCTGCCTGCACGAGCTCCGCCATCGCGCCGACGGTCTCCTCGATCGGGACGTTCGGGTCCACGCGATGCTGGTAGTAGAGATCGACGTGGTCGGTGCCAAGCCGCTGAAGCGAGCCGTCGATCGAGCTGCGCACGTGCTCCGCGGAGCCGTCGAGCGGTCCGAGGCTCGACATGTCCCCGGGCGTCGCCGAGTCCGTCCGGCGGGCGAACTTCGTGGCGATCACGTACTCGTCGCGGCGGCCCTTGATCGCGCGGCCGACCAGCTCCTCGTTGGTCAGTGGGCCGTAGAGCTGCGCGGTGTCCAGGAAGTTGATGCCGAGCTCCAGCGCGTGCTGGATCGTGGCGATCGCCTCGCTTTCATCGGCCGAGCCGTAGAAGGCGGACATCCCCATGCACCCAAGCCCGAGGGCCGAGACCTCGAGCTCTCCAAGCTTGCGTTGCTGCATTCTGTGGCTCCTGTGTTCGAAGGTCCGAAAAAAATTAGGTACCCGTAGTGAGCCCCCCTCACGACACCGGCGACGCGGTCGAGCTGACCGTTGGCGAGCGAAGGGTCCACCTCAGCAATCCCCATCGCGTCTACTTCCCAGCGCGCGGCGAGACCAAGCTCGACCTGGCGCGCTACTACCTGAGCGTGGGCGACGGGATCGTGCGGGCGCTGCGCGAGCGCCCATGCATGCTGCACCGCTTTCCCGGCGGCGTCGACGGCCAGAAGGTGCACCAGAAGCGTCTTCCGGCGGGGGCGCCGCCGTGGGTTCAGACGGTGCGCGTCGAGTTCCCTTCAGGACGCCACGCCGACGAGCTGTGCGTCACCGAGCTCGGCTGCGTGATCTGGGCGGTGCAGATGTCGACGGTCGAGTTCCATCCGTGGAACTCGCGGCGCGCCGACGTCGAGCGACCCGACGAGTGGCGGATCGACATCGACCCGATGCCCCGCTGCCCGTTCGAGACGGTGCGCCGCGTCGCCCAGGGCGCGCGCGAGGTGCTCGACGAGCTCGGCATCATCGGCTGGCCCAAGACCTCGGGGGGCTCGGGACTGCACGTCTACGTCCGGATCGAGCCGCGCTGGGAGTTCGGCGAAGTGCGGCGGGCGGCGCTGGCGTTCGCGCGCGAGGTCGAGCGCCGGATCCCCAGCGGCGCGACCACGACCTGGTGGCGAAGAGACCGCGACCCCGGCAAGGCGTTCGTCGATTACAACCAGAACGCGCGCGACCACACGATCGCCAGCGCCTACTCGGTCCGCGGCGTGCGCGAAGGGACCGTGTCGACGCCGATCCGCTGGGAGGAGCTCGACGAGGTGGTGCCCCAGGACCTGACGATCGCGACGGTGCCGGCTCGCTTCGCACGCATGGGCGATCTGCACGCAGGGATCGACGAGCAAGCGTTCTCGCTCGAGCCGCTCCTGGAGTGGGCCGACCGCGACGAGATCCTGTAGGCTGCCCGCCGGTCGGGGCTGGCCAACGATCTGCGAGGAGGGCACAGAAGAATGGGCAGAAGCACTTTTGGGCGTGCACCCGCACGTCGTCGGTTCGCGCGAGGCCACCTGGCGCTTGCGGCGGTGTCGGTCGCAGCCATCACGGCCGCCTGCGCGCTGGCTGCCAGCGTCAGCGCCAGCGCGCGCCCGGCAACCCCCGCCGCCCCGATCCACCTGGCGCCGTTCGCGCATTTCAACTTCCCCACCGAGATCGCGACAACGCCCGCTGATCCCTACGCCGTCTACGTGGCAGAGCGCTCCGGTCGCGTCTACATCGTGCGCTTCGGCCGCAAGATCCGCCACCCGTTCCTGGACATCCACAAGAGCATCGCGATCGGCCCCAACAGCGAGCAGGGGCTCGTCGGGATGACGTTCTCCCCCAACTACGGCAAGAACGGGCTGTTCTACGTCTACTACACAAACCGCCAGGGCAACATCCGCCTCAAGCAGTTCCGCCGCGATCCGCACAACCACAACCGGGCGCTGCCGCGCAGCGGACGCACGATCCTCGCGATCTCGCACCCGCGCTACCCCAACCACTACGGCGGCCACATCGCGTTCGGGCCGGACGGCGATCTGTACATCGGCACCGGCGACGGGGGCGGCGTCGGGGATCCCAACAACAACGCGCAGAACCTCGACTCGATGCTCGGCAAGATCCTGCGGATCCGCCCGCTGGCGTCGGGCAGGCGGACCTACCTGATCCCGCGCGACAACCCGTTCGTCCACGACCGCAACACCAAGCACGAGGTGTTCGCCTACGGGCTGCGCAACCCGTTCAAGTGGTCGTTTGACTACAAGACCGGGGCGGTCTGGATCGCGGACGTCGGCGAGAACAGTTTCGAGGAGGTCGACTACCGGCGCAGCACCCACCGGCTGGCGGGAACCAACTTCGGCTGGAGCCGCTACGAGGGCTATTCGCTCTACAACCCAGGCGTGTCGGCGCCCGGCGCCGTGTTCCCGATTCTGGTGGAGGCGCACAGCGGCGGCACCAGCGGCTCCCACGAGACCTGGTGCGCGATCATCGGCGGCTACGTCGTCCGCGATCCGCGGCTGAAGTCGCTCGACGGCAAGTACCTGTTCGCCGATCACTGCAAGGGCGGCATCTACGGCACGCGCGTGTCGCGCAAGGGCCATGCCTACGCCACCGGCTACATCGGGCTCACGGTCCCCGCGCTGGTGACGACGTTCGGCGTAGACCCGCAGAAGCGCATCTACGTGGCCGGTGAGAACGGGTGGGTGTACCGGCTGGCGCCGTAGCTGCTAGGGATACGCGCGTCGCTTGACCGCGGCCGCGATCGGCCGGGGCAACGCGCTCAGCGCGCGCAGCGCGTAGGGCATCGCCCGCAGCTGCCGGGGGCTGAACACCGGCGGCACCACGACCTCGATCAGGTGCGGTCCGGGCTCGGCCAGCGCCCGCTCCAGCGCCTCGGTCAGCCGCTCGGCCGCGTCGACGCGCACCGATGGCACCCCCAGTCCGTTGGCGACGGCGACGAAGTCGAGGTTCGGTTCGCTGAGGTCGAGCTGCGCCTTCGCCTTCGGACCCGAGGCGCGCGCGCCGACCCGTTCGAGCTCGAGGTTGAGGATCCCATACGAGCGGTTGTTGAAGATCACGACGGTCACGTTCAGCGCTTCGCGCGCCATCGTCCACAGCGCCTGGATCGTGTACATCGCCGAGCCGTCTGCCTCGAGCGCGATCACCGGCCGGTCCGGGCACGCCACCGCCGCCCCGACCGCGACCGGCAGACCCTGGCCGATCGCGCCCCCGGTCAGCGCCAGCAGGTCGTGGCGCGGAGCGCCTGCGGTGTTGGCGGCCAGCGTCAGCCCCGAGGTCTGCGACTCGTCCGAGACGATTGCCCCTTCGGGCAGCAGCGCCCCGATTGCCTGGCAGACCTTCTCCGCGGTCAGCTCGCCGTGCGGCCGATCCGGCCGCGACGGCTGCTGCAGCGCCGGCGCCGCGCCGTGCGCGTCAAGCGCCTCCGCGAGCGCCTGGAGGCTGGCGCCGACGTCCTGCGCGGGCGCCGCGAGTTCGTGCACCTCGCACCCGTCCGGCACGAGGTAGCTCTTCTTGCCCGGGTACGCGAAGAACGACACCGGCGCCTTGGCGTCGGCCAGGACCAGGTGGGCGAGACCCGCGAGCTGAATCGACGCGAGCTCGGGAACGTACGCCAGCCGCTCCGGCGCGGGGACCCCAGCGCCGCGCTCAAGCCGGGTTGGAAACACCTCGCAAAGCAGCCTCGCGCCGGTCGCTCCGGCGATCCGCGCGGCGGCGCTCAGGGCCGGCTCGCGCAGCGCCCGGCCGCCGAGCAGGAGCGCGGCGCGGTTGCCTGCGCGCAGCGCGTCGGCTGCCGCTTGCACCGCCTCGGCCGGGGCCGCTTGCCCGGTTGCTCGCGCCGGCGCAGGCGCCGGTTGCGCGCCGTCGCTCCAGGCCACGTCCGCCGGCAGGATCAGCGTCGCCACCTGGCCGGGCGGCCCGATCGCAGCGGTGATCGCCGCGACCGCGTCCCCCGCGATCGCCTGCGGTGCCTCCGAGGTCCGCACCCAGCTCGAGACGTTGCGCGCGACCGTCTCGATATCCGACTGAAGCTGCGCGTCGTACTTGGTGTGGTAGGTGGCGTGGTCGCCGACGATGTTGACGATCGGGACCTTGCCCTTGCGGGCGTTGTGGAGGTTCGCCAGGCCGTTGCCGAGACCCGGCCCCAGGTGCAGGAGCGTCGCTCCAGGCGTGTCAGCCATCCGCGCGTAGCCGTCGGCCGCGCCGGTCGCCACGCCCTCGAACAGTGCCAGCACCGCGCGCATCTCCGGCACCGAGTCGAGCGCGGCGACGAAGTGCATCTCTGAGGTGCCCGGGTTCGTGAAGCACGTCCGCACGCCGGCATCCACCAGCGTGCGGATCAGCGCCTGGGCCCCGTTCACGTCCCGGCCTCGCTCATCGTGGCGGCGTTATATAGCGCCGAGCGATCGAGCGCGCCGATCGAGGTGTTGCCGGTGAGGCCGAGCGCGGTGTCGATGTCGGCCCTGATCACATCGAGAACGTGCTGGACACCGCGCTGTCCGCGCGCCGCGACGGCCCACGCCCACGGGCGCCCGATCAGCACCGCGTGCGCCCCGAGCGCGACCATCTTGACCACGTCGAGGCCCGTGCGGATGCCGCCGTCGACGAGCACCTCAACACGGTCTCCGACCGCGTCGACCACGTCGGGCAGCGCGCGGACGGTCGAAGGGACCGCGTCGAGCTGGCGGCCGCCGTGGTTGGAGACGACGATCCCGTCGACGCCTGCGTCAACCGCCCGGCGTGCGTCCTCGGGATCGAGCACGCCCTTCACCACGAGGCGAGCCGGCCACTGCTCCCGGACCCAGCCGACGTCCCCCCAGGTCACGCTCGGGTCGAACTGAGAGTCGACCCATTCGCGGAAAGCCGCCGGCGACTGCGCGTCGGGAACCGCGTTCTCGAGGTTGCCGAACGTCAGCGGCCTGCCTTTGATCGCGGTGTCGAGCACCCACTGGGGGTGGCTGGCGATGTCGAGCCCACGGCGCAGCTGTGCCCATGGGCCTGGCGCACCCACGACCGCGTTGCGGGTGTCGCGATGTCGCGCGCCAACCACCGCCAGGTCGATCGTCAGCACGAGCACCGGCGATCCGACCGCGCGCGCCCGCCCGATCAGCTCCCGCGCATAGCCGCGGTCACGCATCACGTATAGCTGAAACCAGGGCGGCTTCCGTGTGGCTCGCGCGACCTCCTCGATGCTGCAGATCGAGACTGTCGACTCGACGAACGGCACGCCGCTCGCCTCGGCCGCGCGCGCCGCCTGTACCTCGGCGCGCCGCGCCATCATCCCTGCGAGGCCGACCGGCGCCAGCACGACGGGCATCGACAGCTGCTGGCCCAGCACCTCGACCGACTGCTCGCGGACACTGACATCGCGCATCACCACCTGGCGCAGCAGCACCTGCTCCAGGTCCGCCACGTTGGAGCGCATCGTGTGCTCCTCATAGGCGCCGCCGTCGACGTAGTCGAACAGCTGACGCGGCAGCCGGCGGCGCGCCAGCTCGCGGTAGTCGAGCACGGTCGCGGGCGCGACGCCGAGCGGCCGGTCGGCCGAGAACCGCATCAGCGGCCGGCTCCCCCACCGGAGCGCATCACCCTCCGATCTCCACGAGCTGCTGGAACGTCGGGCGGTTCTGCCACGGGATCGGGTTGGTGCCGACGGCCCCGAGCGCACTGAACACGATCTCGTCGCATGGCGGTGGGCCGCTCGACGGTACCGGACACGTCGTCGGCACGCGCCACGCTGACGGATCGCCCGAGCGCATCGCGCGCGCGACCTCATCGGCGGCGGCGTTCAGCGTGGCCAGCAGGACGCTACGGCAGCTTCGCCGGGTGCCGCTGCCCGTCGGCTTGCCGCCGCAGTACACGCGCGAGAAGCGGCCCGGCAGCCGCGAGCGGTCGAGGACGTCGTGTAGGTCCTGCACCACCTGGCCGTACCAGCCGTTGTACCAGGCCTCCGCGTCGATGTTCGGCGGGTCATCGAGCGCCAGGTTGGTGAGCGCCTGGCCGTACGCGCGCTTACCCAGCACCGGCTCGAACATGCCCCTGACCATCCGCGGCCACCACGCGTCCATCAGCGCGACGGCGGCGCTGTCGTCGTAGTAGCCGCGCCTGCGCAGATCGCGACGGTGCGCGCCGGCGGCCGCCCATCTGGACAGGATCGAGACGAGGCGCGCGAGGCGGCCACGCGGTGCCCTGCCGATCACCTTGAGCGCCAGCGGCAACACAACCTCGCCGCGCATGTCGGCGGTCGCGATGTCCTCGACCATCGCCGCCAGCCGGGTCGGCGTGATCCGCCCGCGGGCGAGCGCGGGCGCCAGGCGCCGCGTCAGCATCTGCACGCGGTGTGCGGAGGAGTAATAGAAGTTGTCATCGGCGGCGCGCCAGCGCGGCGCGGGTTTGTTGTTCCAGTTCGCGATGTAACCCTGTGCCGGGTCGACCGTGTGTGGCAGGCTCGCGATCGGCATCGCCTGCTCGGTATAAGGACCGGGCCTGAAGTGCAACCAGTCCCACCTGCCGGTCCCCCAGCTCGGCATGTCGGCGCTCGTGCCGCGCGCCCGGATCGGGTAGCGGCCGCCCTGGACCCAGGCGATGTGATGGGCGTCGATGTAGAACCAGTTCAGCGAGAACGGCGTCCGCGCGACCGCATGGATGAACGCGCGCGGGCTGCGCACGTCGCTGACCAGCTGGTCGTAGAAGACACCGGTGTCGGCCAGGTGGAAGTAGGTCGCATCCGCGCGCGCGAACGCCACCGGATGACCGGCGACCGTGCCGGTGCTCTGGATCGGGCCGTGGACGCTTCGCACCGTCCGCAGCGTGAAGCTCTCAGGAGGCGAGGAGTCGAGCGCGTTCGGCGTCGTCGACTCGTGGCGGTCGCGGACCAGGAACGGGATGCAGCGGCCGTGGTAGAGGTAGTGATTGGAGCTGCGCGTGGGCCGTGAGCCGTTCGGGTTGCAGAGTCGCTCCGCGAACGTGTCGATGTGGTCGCCGACGCCGATCGTGACGCTCCAGGCGAAGGTGCGCGTGTGGCCGACGATCGGGAACGGCAGCGCCCCCGGGAGCGTCGCGCCGCGGACGTCGATGCCCGGCCCCTGCAGGTCCTCCTCGCTCAGCAGCTCCGGCGAGAAGAAGTCGACCTGCGGGCCCATGTCGGCAATCGGGTGGCCCGAACGCGAGTGGCCTGCGCCGACCAGAAACGCGAACGAGTCGCCGCCGGTGCGCGCCAGCCGCGAGCCGAGCAGCCATCGCGCGCCGTTGACCGTCGTCGCGCTTCCGCTGCCGCGGATCACCGGGTTGCGGGGCGTGACCGAGCCGGGGTCGGGCATCGCGATCGAGGCGGGATTGGCGCGGCCCGGGTTCTCGAACGGGAATGGCTGCGGCGTCGTCGTCGGCGCCGCCGGATCATCAGCGGCGCGCAGGTCCGCATACGCCGCGCCGCCGGCGGCCGAGCCGAGCCGCGCGCGGAGGTCCTCGAGCAGCTGTGCGTCCGCCACCTCGGCGCCGCCGCCGAGGTCGAATCCCTGGTTGATCTCGGCGCCGATGGCGATCGAGTCGGCGGGCGTCCAGGTTGCGGGCATCGTGTGGATCGCGGCGTACTCGCCGGGCAGCTTCTGCGGATCGCTGCGCGCGGCCGCGATGTACGCGTTGATCCCGGCCACGTAGTTGCGCTCGTCCCCGATCGCGCGTTGGCCAAGCCGGCCGTAGAGCTTTCCGAGCACGTCGAACTGCCGTTCGAGCTCGGCCGAGCTGTAATCGGACTGCATCCACACGGCCTCATCCATCGGCAGGTAGCTTGGCCCCAGGAACTCGGCCAGGTCGGCCCGGCCCAGGTGGCGCAACAGATCCATCTCGAACAGGCGGTCCTCGGCCTGCGCGTAGCCGGCGCCGAACAGGACGTCGGCCCGGGTGGCGCCGATCACGTGCGGGACGTTGAACGCGTCGCGCTCGATCGTCACCCCGGCCCGTGGATGCTCAACGGACTGGATGCCCGTCGCACCCGGCCCCATGCCGTCCGACGCGTCCTTGAAGTCGCTCAGCACCTCCGACGAGGTCAGCGACGGCCCCTCGTAGAGCAGGCGCTCGAACATGGCCTGTTGGTTGGTGAAGCTCGGCGGCGGGGTTCCGGTGAGCTCGTAGGAGGCAAGTCCGAGCGCGTTGACCGTCTGTCCCTGGCCCGCCGGCAGGATGTCGCGAAACCCGATCGTGGCGCTCGCGGCGGGGGGCCCGGCCAGCAGCACCGCGATCGAGAGCGTCCATGCCTTGCCGCGCGACCTCACGACGGATGAATCCCTCCGTCGATGCTGATCACCTGGTTGGTCACGTAGCCGTTGGTGAGGATCGCCATCGCGAGGGCTGCGACCTCGGCCGGCTTGCCGAGCCTTCCGACCGGCACCCGCGCGGCGAGCTCGCCCGGGTCGCCCGGCAGCATCCCCGTTTCCTCGATCAGCGCCGGCGCGATCGCGTTGACGGTCACGCCGTCGCGCGCGACGCGCGACGCGAGAAAGTGGGTGAGGCCGTGCAGCCCCGCCTTCGAGGACGCGTAGTGCGGTCCACGATGCCCCCGGTCAGCGCCGCGACCGAGGAGGTGAACAGGATCCGGCCGAAGCGCCGCTCGCGCATCGGCCCGAGCACGCGGCGCGCGAGCAGGTATGGCGCGCGCAGGTTGATCGCAAGCGTTTCGTCAAACGCCGTGGCGTCGACCTGCTCGTAGGGTGCCGGGCGGCTCACGCCGGCGTTGGCCGCGAGCACGTCGATCGACCCGAATCCGCCCTCCACCGCGTCGACGAGCGCGTCGGGCGCGCCCGCATCTCGCAGGTCGGCTTCGTAGGCACGGGCCTTACCGCCGGCTTGCGCGATCTCGTCCACGACCCGCTCAGCGGCCTGCGCGTTGCTGGCGTAGTGGACCGCGACGGTCGCGCCCGCGGCCGCAAGCCTCTTGCTCAGCTGCGCACCGATCCCGCCGCTGCCGCCGGTCACCAGCGCCACCCGCTGCGCAAGCTCTCCCACGCTCATCGGGCGCAGAGCCTACGTGTTTAGCTCACGATGCAGTCCGCACTCGCCTGCTGACCCCGCGGGAACGCATTCACCATCGCCCGCGCGATCAGGTGTGCCCGTGCCACGTAGCCCGGTGAGTAGTAGTGGATCCCGTCTGGGATGAACCACTGCGTGCGCGCGTGGGCGGCCCAGTCGAACACCCGCATGTTCGGGTAGCGGCGGCACGCCAGCGCGAGGTCGTGGTTCCAGTCCTGCATGCCGGACTCGGCGTAGGGGCCGGAGCCCACGAGCGTAACCGCGTCCACCCACAGCACCGGCTGCGAGCCGACGATCGACATCATCTCCGAGATCCGCTGCGCAAGGCTCGCGTTGGAGCCGGCGGCCACGTCGGCTGCTTCGTTGGTGCCGAGCGCGAAGATCCAGCAGCCGTTGAAGTGCTGCGCGATGTACTGGCGCGCGACCGCCGCCGCGTCGGGATTGCCCTGGAAGGTCTCGACGATCGAACGCGCCCCCGAGATCTCAGGGAACGTGGTGGCGACCCCGACATCGGCCAGCTGCGCCTGCAGGCGCTTGCTCGGGTCGGGGATGTAGTCGGTCGAGACCTCTCCCTCCGAGGTCGAGTCGCCGATGTAGACGACCGAGCGGCACGCGGTCTTGGTCGGCGGTGGCTCGATGATCGGGAACACGTCTGCGGCGGCGGTGGGGGCGGCCGCTGCCGGATCCTGCTTGATCGCACCCTGGACGTGTGTCAGCAAGGACGCATTGTGCTCGCGGCTGGCCGACGCGGCCGGCAGCAGGCCGCTGAGGCTGATCGCGGGCAGGCACAGCGCGGCGAGCAGTCCGCCCGACGCCGCCAGCACGCGGCGAGGCGGGCTGAGGGCGGCCGCCGCCGGGCGCACGCGCGCCCAGATCCGACCGAGCGCGCCGTGGCGGATCGGGTCCTCGACGAAACGCCACGAAAGCGCCGCGAGCGCCGTGGTGACGGCGACTTCCAGCACAGCGCGCGACCACGCGAACGGCTTCTGGGAGGTGTTCGCGAGCACGATCACCGGCCACTGCCACAGGTAGATCCCGTACGAGCGGACCCCGATCCACCGCAGCGGCGCCCAGCCGAGCGCCGCGGCGATCCTGCCGCTGCGGTTGACGGCGGCGGCGAGCACGGCCGCGGTCGCGAGCGACAGCAGTACGAACCCATAGGGATAAAGGAATGTCGAGAACGTGTTCGTCCGCCAGACCAGCAGGGTGATGCCGACCAGCCCCAGCAGGCCGAGCACGTCCAGGATGTTGCGCGCGGCCGGCCAGCGCGGCGCCACCGCCCGACGGCTGGGCCAGACGACCGCGAGCGCTGCGCCGATCAGCAACGCGAACGCGCGCGTGTCCGTGCCCTCGTAAACACGGGTCGGGTCGTACCCGGGGTGGTAGAGGAGCGCCATCGCGACGATCGAGCCGAGCGCCAGCGCGAGCGTCAGCGCCGCGAGCCGCCAGCGCCTGCGCGCGACCCAGATGCCGATCAGCAGCAGCCACGGCCATACGAGGTAGAACTGCTCCTCGATCGCCAGTGACCACAGGTGGTCGAGCGGCTGCGGGGCGGCGAACCGCGCGAAGTACGAGCCGTGCTGCGCGATCGTCGACCAGTTGTTCATGTACACCACCGCGGCCAGCACCTGGCGCCGCACCGCCGCCAGCTGCCAGCTGTCGAACAGCGCCACCCACACGCTCACGACCACCAGCATCAGGAACAGCGCCGGCAGCAGCCGCCGCGCGCGCCGGCGCCAGAACTGGCCCAGTCCCAGCTCCCCGTGCCGCTGCCAGTGGACCAGCAGCAGATCGGTGATCAGATAGCCCGACAGCGTGAAGAACACGCCCACGCCCAGCATGCCGCCCTGGGCGCCCGCGATGCCGAGGTGGAACGCAATCACGGCGGCGACGGCCAGCGCGCGGATCCCGTCGAGGGCCGGGACGTAGTGCTGCGCGGGATCAGCCGGGCGGGGCACGACTACTTCGAACGGCTACGGCGTACTTCCAGAGTCCTCGGGCGATGCGCGGCGCGCTTGCGCATCCGCAGAGTGTGCCCCTTGTGCGGCGATGACGCTGCACGGATCGATTCAGCGGCCCACCTGGCTCACCTGGGTAGCACTGGCAGCAGCAGACGCGACCCGTCGACTCCCCCGATCCGGATCGTGTTGAGCGCAGGCGTGCTCGGCGATGACGCGCCGGACGCCCCGAGAACCACCAGCCGGATCCGATGGCCGCGCTTGAAACGGTTACCGATCGGCCAGAACTCGATCTGATAGGTGCGCTCCGTCAATGGCTTTGCGTAGGACCGGGCCGAGTAGTCCCCGTACGGCTGCACAACCTCGCCAAGCGCGTTGATCAGAGACCGGCTGCGGATGATGTTCGGGTAGGCGCTGAGCAGGCGGCCGGTCGCGACCGGATGCGAGCTGCCGTCGGGCCACACGTCGGAGATCACCGCCCACATCGCGGTCGCCGACGCGCTGCTCGAGAGCCGCAGGTCGAGCGCGACGGGACCCGCCGACAGCACCTCGCGTGTCAGCGGCACGGTCGTGTAGGTCAGCCCCTCCGGCTCTGCGAGCCCCGTCTCGGTGGTGATCGGGAACGCTTCGGCGGCCCTGTTGAGCCCGTCAGCCCCGACGATCGCCGTGTTGGGCTGGTCGGTCATCGACGGGAGCGTCGGAATCGCCGCGTAGGACTGGGTGGTGGTGGCCTTCGGCCGCCGGCACACCAGTGAGCCGTCGTTGATCGAGTGGCCCGAGCCGCTGCGCGTCGCGCTCAGCCAAAGCGAGACCCAGTGGGTGTGCGGCACCGGCCAGTTGCTCGCCCGGTAGCGCACGAAGTCCCCTTCGAGATAGCGCTCCCGGCTGCCATCGGAGAGCAGCATCTGCACGCGGGGCTGGCGCGTGATGCCGTTGTGCAGGCCGCGCAGGTAGCGGTCATACCACGCCTTCATGGCGCCGTCGCCGTCGTCGGTCCCGGCGGGGGCACCGTCGTGGCCGCCGACGACCAGCAGGTGCGCGCCGTCGCGCCGCAGCGCCTGGAAGGCCTGAAACGCGCCGCGGGATTCGACGTCGAAGAAGCTGTCGAGCATCAGGATCGGGAGGTGGTTGACCTCCCCGCGGAAGCCGCGCTGACGCCACCATTGATCGAGCGTGGGATGCTCGAGGCCTCCGTTGAGACCGGCGTCGAACAGCCCGATCGCGGTGTCGAAGCCACTCACCGGTGCTCGCCTCGCCCGTGCGAATCCCTGCTCCGCCGCCGGCGCGCCGATCAGCGCGAGCACTCCGAGCCCGGGGATGAAGTTCGAGATGCCCCCGGGCCACAACAGGTCCCGGTAGAGCTCAAACGTCCCGGAGCGCAGCACGGCGGTGCGCACGCACGGCAGCTTCAGGTGCAGCGAGTTGTAGACGGTGATCGCGCTCGCCGAGAAGCCGTTGAGTCCCAGGCGCCCATTGCTCCACCGCTGGTGGCAGGCCCACCGCAGGGTGTCGACCACGTCCTGCTGCGTGCGCGGGCCGAGCGCGTCAAACGTGCCGTCGCTGTCGCCGGTCCCGCGAATCTGCACCAGCAGGTAGTTGTACGCCGGGCCGTCGTAGGTGCTGCCGCTGCCGGGTCCGTACGGGCTGAACTCGACGATCACGGGCCGCGCGGCGAGCGGCGCCTGGCCGCTCAGCGCCGCCGCGAGCGTCACCCCGTCGGACATCCGCACCCGCATGTCCTGCGAGGCCGTGGCGGCGCGCGCGACAGCGGCGAAGACGAGCGTCAGCGCCAGCGCGGCGACTACGATCGCCGCTCCCCGCCCGCCGCCCACGCGAGACCGAGCCTCCAGCATGCTGCTGTTGAAGGTACCGGAAGTCAGGAAATCGCGGGGAGGTTCGGGAGGGCCGCGGGCTGATGGGGGTCGGGAGGTTCGGGAGGGCCGGCTCTGACGCGGCCCTCCCGACCCCACTGTGCGTTCAGTCGCGATGAAGCGCATCCCGGCGGTTGATCCGCCGGCGCGGCGAGAGCTCCTCCATCGCCTCTCCGATCGCCCTCGAGACGAACCGGGCAAGATCGCCGCTCGGATGGCGCGGGCCGGGCCGGTAGATCCCGTCATCGGTCCGGACGAGCACTACCGCCAGCCGCTCCCGGCGCCCGTCCGAGTGGACGCGGAACGTGAACTCGACACAGGCCGCGGTTGGATCGCGGTGATCATCCGAATACATCAGACCTCCTTGGTTTGGGAACGCGGATGCGGACAAGCGGCTGCTTGGCCGTCCGGATCGCGCGTTCTAGGAGGTCTCGTTCACGTCGATGCGATTAAAGCACGCGCCTCAAGGGACCCACCGCTCGCCCGATGGCGTGAGGACCAGCTCGTGCGTCAGCGCTCTGGCACCTTGCTCGACGAGGAACTCCACCGCTTTGGCGACCTCGCCCATGTCGGCGAGCGCCTCGCGCGGCGTCCCGGCGGTGAACGCTGCCGTCTTCGGGGACTCGATCGTCGCGTCAACGGCCAGCAACGCCGCGTGGATCTGCTCGCCGCGCAGCTCCTGCGCCGCCGCCTGCACGAGCGCGCGGGTTGCGAATGCCCCGGCGGCCCACAGGCCCCTCCCCGGCATCGCGCGACGCGAGGAGCCGCCTGTGACCTGGATCAGCGCGCCGCCGTCCCCCTCGCGCAGCAGTTCGGCGCCGACGGTCAGGAACACGAATGCCTGGCGCGCGACCGCCACCGTCCAGCCCTCGAAGCCGTCGAGATCCGCTTCCCTGAGCTGGCCGCCGCCGAACGGCCCCGACTTCGGCGGCCGCGCAGCGCTGACGGCGTTGACGACCGCGTCGAGCGAGCCGAGTTCGTTTCTGGCGGTCCTCAGCGCATCGCCCAGCTCACCCGGATCCGACGCGTCGGCGGCGAGCGCCAGCGCACCGCGATCGCGGAGGGCCGCGAGCGTCTGATCGCTGCGCGCGACCCCGGCCGCGCTCCAGCCCTGGTCGAGGAAGTGGTCGATGATCGCGCCGCCGAGGTTGCGGGCGCCGAGCACCACGACCGCCTTGCTCATCTCCGGGAACCTAGCGCGCCGGCTGAGCTACGGCGTTCCGGACTTCGGCAGCTGGCAGTTCGGCCGCCGCAGGTCCGCGCACACGACCCGGCTACCGCCCGGAGCGTGCATGTCGTAGCCCGACAGGTAGTAGAACGAGACCGCGTTCATCACCGAGATCCCCTTGATCTTGTACGGCACGTTGCCCGAGAAGGGGTCCTTCGGGTTGGCCTTCGACGGGTCCCAGACGCCGGCGCCGATCGAGTCGGTGTCGGCGCTGTTGTCGAAGCGCTTGGCGACAAGCCGGCGGAATCCCGACGCCATGTCGCGCAGCTTGTAGTCCAGCCACGCGAGCGTGTAGTAGGAGGCCATCCGCTCGTCGAGCTCGGAAGCCTGGAAGACGAGCGGGATGTAGGTGTAGGTGAGGTGGGTGGCGCCGCGGAACGCGACGATCTGCGTATCGATTCCAGCTTTCACCAGCTGCCTGTAGCCGGCGTCCTTGCTGTGCGGGTCCGGCGGCGAGAACGCCGGCTGCGTGTTGAACAGGTAGTCGTTGGTCAGCGCGAGCGCCGGGGTGTGGATCAGCCGCCCGGTCGTGCGGTCGGCCGCGGGGATCGTCACGGTCTTGCAGTCGGCCGGCGTGATCGCCGACAGGTCGTCCCACGCGACGATCGTCTTCACGCGCCGGTCGCACTGCCCGACGACGCTGACCGCCGCCGCGCCCAGCGAGTGGCCGGCGATCGCGACGCGACTGCGGTCGAGCATCGCGAAGTACGGGTTGTAGGAGCCTCCGAAGTGATGCTTCGGGGTCGACAGGAAGAAGCTCAGCGAGTCCTCGGCGCCCTGGTAGAAGTTGTAGTTCTGCTGGTAGGGCACGCCTGGGCACGCGGGCTTGCCGCCGCTCTCGGGGAAGATGCAGTGGGCCGGCAGCAGGTCGGAGTCGCCCTGGCCCTGCGGGTCGTAGGTCATCACCTCGTAGCCGTGCGTGGCCAGGTCCTCCGCGGCCCAGAAGTACAGGTTCTCGTAGGCCTGCACCGAGCCGTCGGTGATGACGACGCCGGGGTAGCCGGCCTTCGGCCGAGGGACCGTCTCGGGCGGCAGGAAGATGTGGCCGCGCAGCTGGGCGCCGTCGGTCGAGATGAACTTCACCGGCACCACGCTCCCCCGTCCCTCGCCGGTCCAGCGCGCCAGTGTCCGGAACGGATCGGCCGCCTGCGAGCCCGGGATCAGCGTCGTGAAACCACCGTGCACGTGGCTCGGCTCGCCGAGCTGCAGCGTCGCCTGGTCGATCCACAGCTGCGCGCCCTGGGTCAGGTTGCCGAACCCGAACGCGGGGTTGGCGAGCTGGTCGCGGTTGCGCAGGCTCGCGCAGTACTGGTTGTGTAGATCGCGCTGGATCCACGCGGCGCTGCCTGGAGCGGGATCGCCCGCCGGCGCGAAGCAGCTCATGTCGGGGCCGAACACCGGGGCAGCCCCGGCTGAGACGACGGGGCCGGCGGCGATCGCAATCACGGACGCGCCGGCGCCGGCGATCAGAACTCTCGCGAGTCGACGAAGTTTCATTGACACACGTCCTTTGTCCTGGACTGCCGCCGTCCCGAAGCGAGCAGCTCGAGATCCTCTGCCAACGGCGCAGAGTAGCGTCCGGGTGTCGCGGGTGCGCCGATTCACCGGAAAGTGGGGGGCGAGAGAGCGCCGGGGGTCGCGCGCGCGCCGCCGCCGCGGGGGCCCGCCGCGGGCGCCGCCGCCCGGCGCTACCGTGCCGGCGCCGCCGCCCCGGGCGAAATCAGCGAACCAAAGCGGCAAATGGCGGCTCAGCCACCACTAAACGTCGCAGTTCGCGGAAAACGCGCCCGCGCCCCACGCCCGCGCACTAACCGCGAACCCCCGGCCGCACTCCCACCTCGGCCCCGCGCGGCGGTCACCCCTCAGCGCGACCCCCGCCCCCTTACCGCGTGAAGTCGTAGCTGTGGCACGGGCGCCCGCCGCACACGTCCACCACTTCCCCGTTCGGCTCCAGGAACGCCGAGATCTGGCGCTGGGCGGCGGGCGTGTCGCGCGGATCCTCGTGCGGATCGATGTTGTGAGCGCCGGCCGTCGGTGGGATGTTGCCGGCCGGCGGTGGCTGCACGCGCCCGGGGCCGCTGTCCCAGATCACGATCGCGGAGCCGCCGAACGGGAAGCGCGCGATCGTCGGGATCTCGTAGAAGAGGTTGTGGTCGCGTGCGCGGTCGCGGTCGAGCGCCGGCTCGTAGGCCCGCGCGCCGATCGTGCGTGCCTCGGCAGCGCCGGCGTACATCGTCACCTGGAAGTCGCCGTACGCGATCTGCATCAGAACCGTATGCCTCGGCGTGTCGGGCAGCGGGCGCGTGGTCATGTGCTGCGCGTAGCCATCGGGGTCGCCTCGGTCCCAGAGCTGCTGGAGCACGTCCGCCTCGACCGGGTACATCGAGCGGTCGGGATAGTTCTGAAGCAGGATGTTCTTGAACGGGGTGAAATCCGTGCTGCGCTCGATCAGCATGTTTCCGTAGTCGATCCCGGTGACGCCGATCACGGATCGGAAGATGTCCGGGGAGACGGCCGTGGTCAGCCCGCCCTCGATCCCTCCCTGGCTGTTGCCGTAGTAGTACAGGCGTGAGGTGTCGATCAGCGGCCGGCCGGCGGACTGGAAGTTGGTGTTCGACGCGAAGCCCTTCGGGTTCAGCAGCAGGCGACCCAGGTACAGGGTGTTGACGACGCCCTGCTGGAGGCGGTCGGCGATCACCGGGAACAGGTTGAGGTTCGCGGCGGTGGCGAGCGCGAGTGGGATGTCGCCCTCCGCCAGGCCCCACCAGTCGGTCGCGCAGAACACCATGTTGTGCTGGACCGCGAGCGCCACGACCCACTTCGACTCGACCTCCGTGCGCGACCCCAGCAGGCCGTGGCCATACAGGGAGATGCGCGCGCGATGTGAGGGAGATGCGGATGTAGGGACGATGCACTCGAACAGCGCCGTCGCCTCGTTGCCCGGGATTTGGGTGGGTGGTGCGTCTGGCGCGCTCGAGCTGTAGTGGAACCCGGTGAAGCCCGCCGCGCCGCACGTGTCCAGGTAGCAGGGCACCACGAACTGCCCCTGCACGTCGCGCAGCTGCGGAGAGAGCTGCTTCGTCCTGGTGACGGTGAACACGGGAGCGTTGCCCTGCACCTTTCGATCGGCCAGGTTGCGGTCGCCCAGCTGTGCGAAGGCGTTGTTGCGGATCGACAGGAGCCGGTAGGTGAGACCGTGCTCGGAGGCGACGGTGAAGTCCCACGCCTCGTACAGCTCCTTGTTGCGCGCGATCCCCGCGCGCTTGAGCGCCGCGAAGATGCGCGCGTAGCGCGTCTTCTGCGCTCGTTCCGACGTCGGAAGCGCGCGTCGGTCGCGGAGCTTCTCAAACCACCCCGGCGCACTGATCACCTTGCCCCGCGAGTTGCGAAGGTCTCTGAGCGCGACCACGTACGTGTGGCCTTCTGCCAGCTCCCGGCCCGGCACGATCATCAGGTTGGTGTCCTGGGGGTCGGGGGCGTTCGCGTCGAGCAGCGAGTAGATCAACTGCCGCCGGCCGGTCCGCTCGTCAATCACGACGATCGGCTGGCCCTTCGCGAACGCCCTCGACATGTTCAGCAGGCCGACGGCCCCGGTCTTCGCGAACGCCTTCGCGTTGTCCAGTCCGGGGACGTGGACGATCATCGCGCTGCCCGGGCTGAACCCGTCGTTGCGGTTGTACTGGGTCGGGTCGACGCGCTGCCCCGCCTTGTTCTTCGGCATTGCGTTCTGCGGCAGGTCGACTCGCAGACCCGTCGGGCTGGTGCGGTCCGGCCGCGTGAGCCGGTTGTCGGGGAACGGCAGCAGGCACGGCGTGCTGCTGTACGGCTGGCAGTCGGCGGCGGGCTTGGAGCTCGCCGCTGCAGCGCTCGATGCGTGCCCGCTCGCGGCGCCGGCTCCCGTCGCGGGCGTACCGGTCGCGAGCGCGCCGCCGAGCAGGAGCGTCAATGCAAGTGGCACGGTCGGCTTCACTGCGCCCGATCTTCTACCCCCGATCGCGTCCGTTTGCAACGCGACCGTGACGCCTGCTGACAAAAGACCCGCAGGATCCGTGGCAGAACGGTGAAAGCGGGGTCATCCGAGCTGTGGCCGCGCTTACTGTCGAGGCGTGGCGAAGCTGCTCGGTCAACGCCAGGCGATCAGGTTGCTCGAGCGTGCCGGCCGCCCGGCAGTCCAATGGCGTAGGCGTCTCCATCCCGCCTGACGAACCGAAGCCCCGCCCCTACCCCGCGTTCGCCCCCAGGTTGTTCAGCCAGGCCCGGATCGACAGGCCCGCGGGCGTCACCTGACCCTCCACGTATCCCGTCGTGGCGCGCGCGAGCGTCACGCCGTTGATCGTCGACCAGCCGAACTCGATGTCGGTCCCGCTCGGCGCGTAGCGCGCGATCACCTGGCCCTGCGCCAGGAAGCTGCCCGGCTGGGCGATCGCGGTGATCTGCTCGGCCACGTACTGGATGCGGCCCGCGTCCGGACCCTGGAGCAGCTCGTAGTAGACCAGGGGCTGTCCGGCGTACCAGTTCGGCTCGATCGCGAGGATCTTGACCGCACACGGCGCCAGGATCGGCGCCCCCACCGGCATCGAGGCGTCCACCCCCTGGTCCGTCCTACCCCAGTGCGTGACGTACGCCAGCGGATTGATGTAGCTCGCATTGTTCGTCTTGACGGCGACCAACTCGAGCTGAAGCTCGTTCTTGATCTGGGAGAGCGGCGGCGCGTGGGCGTTGGGGTCGCCGACGGGGTCTTGGGTGACCGCGGCGGCCTGGTCGCCCGCCGTCGGCTCGACCGCCTGCGGACGGCCCCGGGGGATCGGGTTACTCGGATCGCCGCCGCCACCGGTGCTGGAGCGACTCGAGCCACAGGCAGCGAGGCCGACCGTCAGCAGCGCGACAACTGCGAAAATGGCCAGCTGCCGGGAACCCGAGAAGGCGCGCTTGAGCCATGCGGATAGGACGTGCACGAGCTACAGAAATGTTCGCTCACGGAGTCAAGTCGAGCGCCGCTTGACGCCGAGTGCCGCAAGTGGAACGGTGGCGGACGGTGAGTCGCCGAAGCTCACCCACTCCGCACGAGCGGCCCTTCCAGCCTGGGCTCCGCCGACGTCCCACTCCCTTTTTCGGCAGGCGCTGGCGCGAGCGTTAGCTGCTCTGGGTGGGTAGCACCGCGGATATGAGTGGCAACAACGGGCGCCCTCAGGTGGCGTTCGTGCTCGGAGGTGGAGGAATACTGGGCGCACATGAGGTGGGGATGCTGCGCGCGCTTGCGGAGCGCGGGCCTCGTCCCGACATGATCCTCGGCACCTCGATCGGCGCGATCAACGGCGCGCTGTTTGCGGCCGATCCCACGCCCGATGGCGTGGAGCGCCTCGGCAAGCTGTGGCGGGACTCGAGCCTGTCCGAGGTTTCCCCGGCAGCCGTGCTCCGGCGGATCACGACGCTGGCCCGGACCGGCACCCATCTGCAGTCGCTTCTCGACGCCCGCGAGCGGCTGCGTGAGGCGCTGCCGGTGCAGCGGGTCGAGGAGCTCGAGGTGCCGTTTCAGTGCGTCGCGGCCTCGATCGAGCGCGCCGCCGAGCACTGGTTCGACCGCGGCGAGCTCGTCGACGTGGTGCTCGCGTCATGCGCTGTACCCGGGATCCTGCCGCCTGTCAGGATCGGCGATGAGCACTTCATCGACGGCGGCATCGTCAACTCGATTCCGGTCAGCCGAGCCGTGATGCTGGGCGCGAGCTCGATCTACGTTCTTCAGGTCGGTCGTCTCGAGAAGCCGCTCCAGCCGCCGCGACGGCCATGGGAGGTCGGGCTGGTTGCATTCGAGGTGGCCCGGCGCCACCGCTTCGCGCACGACCTCGAGTCGCTGCCGACCGGCATCGAGCTGCACCTCCTTCCGACCGGCGGCTCGGCAGCGCCCGCCTACAACGACATCGCCGGGCAGCTCCGAGTGCGGCGTCTCGGTCGCGGCGTACAGCAGCAGATCGACCTCTCCTACGAGGCGTCGTTGAGCTACCTGGAGACCCTCTGATGCCGCCTGCCCCGATCCGGCGCCCGCTGACGATCACGGCGTGGGTGCTGATGTCGGTCACCGCGCTGGCGCTCAGCCCGCTGCTGCTCGCGATCGCGGCGATCGCCGCCGCAGTAACCAGGCGTCCGCAGCCGGTCCTGCTCGTGCGCATCCTGGCCTCGTACTTCGCGCGGGAGCTTGCGGTGCTCATTGCGTGCGGGGTCCTGTGGCTGGCGAGCGGCTTCGGGCTGCGGATGCGGGCGCCTCGCATGCAGCGGCTCCACCGGCGGCTATTGCGGTGGTTCGTGTCCGGTCTGGCGCACAGCGTCATGGACGTGTTGCGGATCAAGGTCGCTCCGCATCCCCAGGACGAGGCGCTGCGCGCGCTCGACCGCGATCATCCCTTGCTGCTATTCAGCCGGCACGCGGGCCCGGGCGACACGTTGCTGCTCGTGGACCAGCTGCTCGACCGCTACCGCCGGATCCCTCGGGTGGTGTTCAAGGACACGCTGACGATCGACCCGTGCGTTGATCTGATCGGTCATCGTCTGCCCCACGCGATCCTCGATACCTCAGACCCCGATGAATGCGAGGCGCGTATCGAGGAGGTGAGCGCGAAGCTCGAGCCGCGCGGGGTGCTGGTGCTGTTTCCCGAAGGCGGCAACTTCACCCGCGAGCGCCGCCGCAGCGCCATTCGGCGGCTGTGGCGCAAGGGCAAGCGCGTGGAAGCGCAGGCGGGGCGTGAGATGACGCACATGCTCCCGCCGCATCCGGGGGGAGCGCTCGCCGCGCTGCGGGGCAACCCCGGCGCCGATGTGATCTTCGCCGCCCATACCGGACTCGGGCTTGCAGCGTTCCCGCGCGATCTCTGGAGCCACCCGCCGATCGGCGGGACGCTCAAGACGCAGATGTGGGTGGTGCCGGCTGCGGAGCGCCCGAGCGACCCGGACGAGCAGGTGAAGTGGCTTTACGCCTGGTGGAAGCGGATGGACGAGTGGGTCGAGGCGACGGGCGAGGAGCCCGAGCTCTCGCAGGCCGCTAACCCGCGTGCACCGTCCGCCCGCACCCCACCAGCGTCACGCTGATCGGTCCATCGGTTGTGATCTTCAGCTTGACGTTGCAGTCCACTCGTGCCCGCCGCACGTCGACCGCCGCGCGCGCGATGTTGGTGGCCTTGATCGTGATCGCGTCGGTCGGGGTGATCGCCGGCGCCTTGCCCCACGTCTGGCTGAAGCTCGTGTAGTTGACCGGTCCGAGGTTGCCGCCGGTGAGGGCGCCGCTTCCCAGGCGCTGACCGGAGGCAGCGGGATCGCCAGTGCCGAAGCCCTCCGAAAGCGCATCGATCTGTCCCAGCGAACCGGCGCTGCGAACCGCAAGGCGCCCGATCCAGTACGCGTGGTCCGCGACGATCCCGTACCTGCGGGCGTCGCGAGCCGTGTCGACCACGAAGGTCACATGCGGCGGATTCGCGTCGACCGTCGCGCCGGCGAGGAACGTCGCGGCGGGAGCGAACTGGTCGTTGATCGCCAGCTCGAGGTGATTGGGAAACAGCGCCGAGCACAGGGGGTTGGCGCACGGCTGGTGCACATGGAGCGTGTACCGGTAGCCGAGCTGCTGGAGCTTGTTCGCGGTCGGCAGATAGTCCTGCGGGCCGACCAGCTCGTCGCCCATCGTGTTCCACATCAGCACCGGCAGGTTGCGTAGCGACGCCAGCACGTTGTTGTTGGTCTCCTCGCCGACCGTCGGCTGCGCGCGTGCGAACAGGTCGGGAAATTGCGCGCCGACGTCGAAGGTGCCGAACCCGCCCATCGAGTAGCCGGTGATATCGGTGTACGCGCGATCGAGCCGGTAGTGCCTGGCCACGTCCGCCCACACCTCGAACACGTCCGCCTCGCCCAGGCCCTCGTAGAACTGGTCCGGTCCGCGGGCCTCGGGGGTGATCACCAACGACGGCGTGGCTCGGTCGGCGAACTGCGCCTGGTTCCGAGTGTCCATGTACTGGTTGTAACTCGCCGACAGCGAGTGCAGGAGCAGTGTCATCCCCCACCCACCGGCCGGCGTGCGGCGGCGCGGAACGTAGAGCTGGTATGGCTGAAGCTGGCCTTGATACTCCGGCACGCAGGAGGAGGGATTGCTCGCGCCCTGTAGCCCGCACTCGTGTGAGAAGTTCGCGCCCTGCGCGATCTGGAAGTGGCTCGCGAGGATCCGGTCGATCGGGCCCGTCTGCGGTATCTGCGAGTTGTCGGTCACCTTGTGCCGCAGCTTCTTGAAGTTCACATCGGCGTGAAACTCCGAGATGTCACCGCTGGCGAGCGCCTTGCCCTGGGCCTCGTCGCGCCACCAGCGTGGATCGGTGACGACGCCGAGCCCGGCCAGCACGTCGGGCATCGGCTCCTGGCGGTTAGAGCGGAACGCGACGTTGAAGAACGCGGGCGGGTTCGGATCGCTGCCGGCACCGCCCGGGGTTGTCGCGCTGGCGCTGGCCTGGGGCAGCAGGTACCGCTTGGCGCTCGCGTTCCACAGGCCGACGCCCATCGCGAGGCGGACCGTGCGCTGGCCCGGGTTCCAGTCGCCGTGGGGCACGTCGACCTCGATCTGACGGCGGCGCTTGTCGACGTGGACGCTCGGTGCCGGTCCTTTGACCCGTTTGTCGCTGCCGGCACGCACCAGCTCTGCCACGAGCTTGCGGCCGGATGGATGAACGGTCAAAAACAGGCTTGCCGGGGCGGTCACGTTGGCTCCGTCCGGGAACGCATACACGTGACCGGGCCGTCCGCCGATCGCGATCGAGAACGCGATCAGCCGCGGGTTCTCGAGCGTGTTCAGCGTGATCCGGAACGCGGTCATGCCGGCGGTCGGCTTCACGCGGAACTCGACCAGGTCCGCGGCGTCGTTGGCGTATCCCGGGCCGCTCGGGTAGTCGTAGGTGCCGTCTGGCTTGGAGAACAGGTCACCGGACCCGCGGGGGTCGTTGGGATCCGGCGCCTCGTGCGCGCCGTGGTCGTCGTACAGCCAGTCCTGATAGAGGAACTCGCCGTCGCGATACGCGCTCGCGCCCGACACCAGGATCGGGGGCGCATGCCAGATGCCGCTGTTGGCCAGCTGAGGCGCCACCGCCGGCGCGCGGTACAGGATCGCGGGCCCGGGCTGCCACGTGATCCGGCTTGACGCGGCCCCCGCGCTCGGTGCGAGCGCAAACAGCAGCCACGGGAGCAGCGTGAGCGCGACCAGCGGCAGCGCTCGTCGACCGGCACCCCACCGCCGCCTAAAACGCCACACCACGAGCCCTGCCTGCGTCATACTGGACCAGATTATGACTTTACCGGTGGGTAAAGTTGGCGTCAAGGACCAGCCGGCGGTGGCGTCGCCGCGCTTTCGGATCTCCGACGAGCACATACTCGATGCGGCGTGCGCGGTGTTCGCGTCCGAGGGATTCGAGCGAGCCGGGATGGACGCGATCGCCGCTCGCGCCGAGATCACGAAGCCGACCCTGTACAGCCGCTTCGGCTCCAAGGAGGCACTGTTTGCGGCGGCGGTCGCCCGCGAGTACGAGCTGCGCAAGGCGCGGCTGTTCGCCGCCTACGAGACAGGCGACGACCAGCCGTTCCGGCAGCGGCTGCACCGCTGGGTGCAGGAGTACTTCGAGCTCGTCCGCGAGCGGCCCGACGGGTTCCTGTTGATCTCCGAGGGCGTGCGCCACCCGGCAGCCGCGGCGATCATCGCGATGCAGAGCGACGAGATCGTCGAGCGGATCGCCGACCTCGTCGTGCAGATCTCGGGGCGGCGCGACCGCGCGAACGCGAGGCTGGTGGCAGCGATGATCGCCGGCAGCCTGACCTACTGCGCGCGCGAGGCGCTGGTCGATCGCCGCGCGGACATCGAGGTCGCAGCTGCCCTGTGCGAGTCGTTCCTGCTGGGTGCGCTGCGAGGGTTGGACGCGAGCCTGCTGGGTCAGCGGTCGCCGGCGATCGACTAGAGTCCGCCGCCGTGACGCTCGTCGTCGTGACCGGGGCTACGCGCGGAATCGGCCGGGCGGCCGCGATCGAGCTCGCCCGCCGCGGCGCCGAGCTTGCGCTCGTTGGCCGTGATCCGGAGCGGGTCAAGGCGGTCGCCGCGCAGGCCCAAGCGGCCGGCGGTGCCGCGCCGATCGGCGAGTACGTCGCCGACCTCACGCTGATGTCCGAGGTCCGGACCCTCGCCGAGAAGCTTCGCGACCGCTACGAGCGCATCGACGTGCTCGCCAACAACGCCGGCGCGCTGTTCGCCTCGCGCAAGCAAACCCCCGAGGGCTTCGAGCTCACGTTCGCGCTCAACCACCTGGCGCCGTTCCTGCTGACGAACCTGCTGCGCGATCGGCTCGCCGGCGGTCGGGTCGTCACAACCGCATCGGATGCACACAGGTCGGGCGTGCTCGATCTGGACGACCTGCAATCTGAGCGCTCCTACTCGGCGATGCGCGTATACGGCACCTCGAAGCTCTGCAACATCCTGTTCACGCGGGAGCTCGCGAGGCGCGCGCCTGAGCTTCACGCCAACTGCTTTCACCCCGGCGTGGTGCGGACCGGCTTCGGCAAGAACGACAACGGCATCTGGAAGATCCTCACGACGATCGGCTCGCCGTTCTTCCGCTCCCCCGAACGCGGTTCGCGATCGCTGGTGTGGCTCGCGCTGTCCGACCAGGCGGCGCAGCTGAACGGCGAGTATGTCGAGGACGAGAGGGTCGTCACGCCGAGTCACCAGGCCCGCGACGACGAGCTGGCGAGGGCCCTGTGGGAGCGCAGCGCCGAGCTCGCCGGCCTGCGGACAGACGTCGCCGTCTGAGTTCGGTCTGGAATGCGCTTCGCGATCGCGATCCCCCAGCATGTGCGGGAGGGCGGCTTCGATCGTGAGCGGTTCCGCGGCTATCTGACGCGGGCCGAGGAGCTCGGCTTTGAGAGCGCCTGGACACAGGAGCAGGTGCTGGGTCCCGGGGGGGCGCTCAGCCCGCTCGAGGCGATGACCTACGCAGCGGCTATCACCGAGCGGATCAGGTTGGGCTGCGCGGTGTTCGTCACGCCGCTGCACAGCCCGCTTCATTTGGCGAAGAGCATCAGCAGCCTCGACTGCCTCTCGCACGGACGCGTCGAGGTGGGCGTCGGTACGGGTGGACGGGCGCGTCCCTTCCCGGCATACGGGATCGACGCGACTGCGCTGGTGGCTCGCTTCCGCGAGGGCCTGTCGCTGATGAAGGCATGCTGGACCGAGCCCGAGATCGATTTCGACGGGCGCTTCTGGCAGCTCCGGGGAGCATCGATGACGCCAAAGCCCGTGCAGAAGCCGCACCCGCCGGTGTGGATCGGCGGCAACGCGCCGGCGGCGGTGCGGCGCGCGGTTGAGCTCGGCGACGGCTTCATCGGCGCGGGTTCGCAACCGACCTCCGCGTTTGTGGAGCAGGTGCGGTACGTGCGCGAGGCGCTTGATTCCTTCGATCGTGATCCGAGCAGCTTCAGGATCGCCAAGCGCGTGTACGTCCACGTGGACGAAGACGCCGCGCGCGCGCGTGAAGAGATCGAGCGCGCGCTGGCGAGGCACTACGGACGGGATGTCCAGGGGGTCGCGGTCGCGGGAGCTCCCGAGCAGTGTGTCATCGGCTTGCAGGAGGTCGCGGATGCCGGGGCCGAGCTGATCCTGCTCAACCCGCTGGTCGACGAGCCGGAGCAGCTCGAGCGGTTGGCTGGCGAGGTGACGCCGGCGCTAGCGTGATGAGCCAGCGCAGGTCACCGGGGACGTATCGATGGCGATATCGCAGGTTGACGTGCGCGCTGCTGACGGTGAGTGCAGCAGCGTCGCTCGCGCTCGCCGCGCCCTCCGGCTCGTCCGAACAGGGACCGCGACGGCCGCGGGTCCTGCTCGTCGGCGTCTACCACGGCCGTCGAGGGCAGTTCTCCTCGATCCAGGCCGCAGTCGACGCCGCCCGGCCCGGGGACTGGATCCTGGTCGCCCCCGGCGACTACCACGAGCACGCCGATCACCGGCGCGGCCGGTGGCCACAGCCGCGAGACACGCCGGCCGGGGTCGTGATCGCCAAGCCGGACATCCACTTGCGCGGGATGAATCGCAGTTCGGTGATCGTCGATGGCACGCGCGGCGGCCGGGGTGGCGCGTGCAGCCGACAGCCTGGCAGGCAGGACTTCGGTCCGAGCGGCTCATACGGAAAGCATCTGGGTCGCAACGGGGTGCTGGTGTGGCGCGCAGACCACGTGAGCGTCGAGAACCTCACGGTCTGCAACTTCCTGGCCGGCGACGGCTATAGCGGCAACCAGATCTGGTGGGACGGCGGCTACGGGGAGATCAAGCGCTTCGGTCGGATCGGGCTGCACGGTTACCACGGCGCCTACCTGACCGCGACCTCGACGTTCTTCAGGAGCGCCGCGACGGCGGCGCAATACGGGCTCTACACAAGCCGCGTGAGCGGCGGGATGTGGAATTACGTCTACTCGAGCAACTTCAACGACTCCGACCTCTACATCGGTGCGTGTCTGAACGTCTGCGACCAGACCGTCGACCACGCACACGCCCAGTACGGCGCGCTCGGATATTCAGGGACGGACGCCGGTGGACGGCTGGTCATCGAGAACTCCGAGTTCGACCACAACTCCGACGGGTTTGACACCAACAGCGACAACTCGCCGACGGATAAACCGTCACCGCAGGACGGAACGTGCCCGGGCGGCGGCATCAGCCCGGTGAGCCACACGCACTGGTGCTGGGTGTTCATCCACAACTACGTGCACGACAACAACAATCCGAACGTGCCCGCGAGCGTCAGCGGCGCCGGTAACTCGCCGGTGGGGACCGGGGTGTCGTTCGACGGTGGCCGCAACGACATGGTCATCGACAACCGCATCGTGAACAACGGCGCGTGGGGCCTGATCCTGACTCCGTTTCCCGATACCGAGTCGCCGCCCCCGAAGGACAACTGCCGCGGCGGGGTGTATGCGGGCCCCCCGACCAACGCCTGCCTGTACGACGACTTTGGCATCGCGGTCGCCAACAACACGTTCGCCAACAACGGCTGGTTCAAGAACGACACCAACGGCGACATCGCCGAGATAACCGAGACCGCTCGACCGACCAACTGCTACCACGGCAACACCGATCGCTCAGGCAGGCTCACGACCTCCCCGGCCGGGCTTCAGCAGAGCAAGCCGAGCTGCACCGGTCGAGATGCACCACCCGATCCGAATCCCGCCTTCACAAACCAGATCCTGTGCGATACCCAGCTTGTCGGGACGCCCTGCACCCCCGGCTCCCACTACCCGCGGCGCACCAGGGTGGTCATGCACCCGTTGCCGAAGAACCTGCCGACGATGCCCAATCCGTGTGCCGGGGTGCCGGCCAATCCGTGGTGTCCGGCGCGCGGCAGCGGGGGATAGCCGGCTCTCAACAGACCGGTTGATATGGCGCGTTCGGAACGTAGCGCGCCCAGTCCTCGCGGCTGAGGTTGGTCCGCAGCGTCTGGCAGATGCCGCGGCTGACTGCCGACGGGTCGAGCTTCCAGAAGATCGTCGCACCGTCGTTCCCGGCGCTCGCGAGCTCGCCGTCCGGCGCGAACGCGACAGCCCCGACGGAATCCTGGTGAGCGCTGAGCGTCGCGATCAGCTCCCGCGTGCGCACGTCCCACAGCTTGATCGTTGCATCCACGCCCCCGCTGGCGAGCGTGCGCCCGTCGGGACTGAAGGCCAGGGCCTGGACCGTGCCCAGATGGCTGCCGAAGCGACTCAGCGTCGCGGCCAGGCGGCGACGCCGCAGGTCCCAGAGCGCGATCGTGCCGTCATCGTACCCAGCCGCCACGGTGAAGCCGTCCGGGCTCAGCGCGATGCTGCGAAGTCCCTTGTCGCCGAGGCTCAGGTCCGCCACCGCCCTGCCGGTCGCAACGCTCCAGACCTCGAGGTTCACTCCTGCGGCGATCAGCCGGCGACCGTCGGAGCTGAAGATCAGACGCTCGTAGGAGTCGAGCGCGAGCCGCGCGCCGAGCCTTTCGACGATCCGCCGCCTGGTCAGGTCGTAGAGCATGATCGGCCCCGGGATCCCCGCCATCGCCACGGTCCGGCCATCGGGGCTGAACGCGACCTCGTTGATGAAGTCGACGTTCGGCGCCGGGACGCGCGCCACGACCGCGCCGGTGGCGGTATTCCAGACCCAGGCGGCATTGCGCCCCACCGCTGCGATCAGCCGATCGTCGGGCGAGAAGGCCACATCGCGCGTGGTGCTTCCGACGCCCGGCTCGTTCGGGTCCGGAGTCAGGATCAGCTGCACGTGGTGTGAGTGCGCGTCGAGCAGTTTGATCGTCCCTCCGCCATCCGCGACCGCCAGCAGCTTGCCGCTGTGGCTGTAGGCGAGCGCGTTCTGTACGTACGGATCGAGCAGGATCGGGCCCTCGGTCTTCCACAGGTAGACGGTGCCGTCGGTGGTTGAGCCAGTTGCCAACAGGTTCCCGTCCGGGCTGAACTGCACGTGGTCAAGCGTGCTTGCCAGCGGCGGGAGCATGCTGAGCCTGGTCCCAGTGGCCACGTCCCACAGCGCGGCATCGCGCCCGCCGACCGTGGCGATCGTGCGCCCGTCCGGGCTGAAGGAGATGCCGGAGAGCGAGTTCTCGTTTCCCGAGAGCGTCGCCACGAGGTGAGCACCGCGCGTGGTCCAGATCGTGGCGCTGCGATGCGGCGCGGCGGTCGCAAGCAGCTTGCCGTCGGGGCTGACGGCCAGCGCGACGCCGTAGATCGGATCGTTGTCTCCGGGCAACGACTCGATCACCGCCCCGCTCCGAAGATCGATCACCTTCACGGTCTGGTGGTCGCCGACGGCGACGAGGGTGTTGGGATCGACCGGGTCGAACACAACCTCCGCGGTGTAGTTCGAAAACGCCCTGAAAGCCTTGAGCAGCCGTCCGTCAGGGACAGAGACGATGTGCACGGTGCCGTTGTTATCCGCCGTCGCGACGACCCTCCCATCAGGACTGAAGGCCACTGCCCGGACATAGAGATTCGGCCGGGTGAACGCGCCGAGTTCGTGCCCAGGAGATGCGACCGCCGAGAACGCGACACCGTTCAGCACGGTGCTGGCGAGCAGCCTGCCATCGGGGCTGTATGCGATCTGATCGCCGGTGAACTGCGGCGGGCTGAGGCTGGCGGTCGTCACGTGCCGCAGCGGATCCCAAAGGTTGATCTGCGCCGGTGTGGCCGTGGCCAGGATTCGGCTGTCGGGGCTGAACGCGAGTGAGAGCACGCCAAATCGCTCCGCGGGTAGCAACCCGGCGTACAGCTGGGCCTGTTCGGTCAGCAGGCTCGAGCGCGCCTCCTGTGTGTGCGCGATCCGCCACGCCTCGACCGCCAGCAGCATCGACAGGTCCGGGCGCGAGCGGTGCAGCGAGCTCGCCTCAAAGGCCACCTGCCTGGAGTCGGCGAGCTGTCGCTGCGCCAGCGCGGTCCTACGCTGCTGTGCGCGGATGATCGCGAGGGTCGCGAACACGGCCGAGATCACGAGCGCGACCAGGACGCCGGCCGCCAGCATGATCCGACGCCGGATGGCGGCATGGCGGCTGGCGAGGATGTAGGCCCGCTGCTCGGCGTTCGGGGCCTCCGCATGATCGCCAGCTTCGCTCAGCCAGCGCCGGGCATCGCGCAGGTCGCTGCCTCTCAGCAGGAGGCTCGTGTCGTGGCCAGCGCGCTCCCACTCCTTGGCGCGGACGGAGAGCCGCGCGTGCTTGTCGGTCCACTCGAGGTCGGTCTCGAGCGCGGCGATCAGCTGCTCGACGTTCTCCTCGAAGTGCTCGTCGTCTCGCAGCTCGACCCAGTTCAGGCGCTTTAGCTCGAACGCAACGTCGTCCGGCTCGACCTCGCGCGCCAGTATCGGGATCAGCCGCTTCTGGGCGTTGATCGCCTGCCGAAGCTCCTGGCCGCACTCGTAGGAGCGGACCGCGTCTGGGCTGATCACGAACAGGAAGGCACGCGCCGCGACGATGCCCTTTTCGATCCGATCCCGCCAGTCGGCCGCCGGAGGGATGTCGACCCGGTCGATCCACACCGACTTCCCCCTTGCCTCAAGCGCCCTGACCAGTCGGCCCCACACGAACTCCGCGTCCTCGCGCGCGTAGCAGATGAATACGTCGGGGCGCTCAGGTCGCTTGAGCGTTTGCTCTGCCGGTGTGTGCGCCGCTGACATGCTCGTGCGGCGCAAGCATCCCAGCTTGGGGCAGCGGATCCAACCGCTGAACGGACGCGGCCGCCACCGGCGCGCGCTCGTCGATGATCGCCGAAAATGTCAGGCGGTTGGAGTCATTCGGCAGGGAGTGGCTGTGCAACGAACGCGTGGTCGTATCCGCGTAGAGCGAATCCTGGCGCCGCTGGTCACGATCGTCTTGTGCCTTGCGTGCGCCTCCTCGGCGGCGGCGTCGCTGCCGGCGCCTCGCTGCTCGACCGCGCCCTCAGCCGCTCCGGCCGGTGCGCCGCTGTACACCAGCCAGACGACGCCATGGAACAACTTCGTCCCCAACGAGCTGGTTCCCGATCAATGGCTCGCGAAGCTCTACACCGAGGTGCTGGGGTGCGCGCCCGACCAGGCGAACTACGCCTCGTTCGACGGCTTCATCCGCTCGAACGGGTGCAGCCTCGCGACCCTGCGGGCGGTCGCGCTGGAGTTCCTCACCTCAGCTGAGTTCCTGAAACACCGCCGCTACACCGACGCGGAGCGGCTCCTGATCCTGTGGCGCGTCGCCAGGGAATCCGAGCCGGCGGCACGGAAGTTCAACCGCCTGCTGGCGAGCCTGCAAAACCATACGGCGAGCTGGAGCGAGGTGGCCAGGTCGTTTTTCAAGCTCCCGGGGTTCGGCACCGAGCTTCCGCGACTTTGCTCGGCCCAGCTGTACGGCTGGAACCCGGACGCGCCGGTGATCGAGATTCCGACCTCGCACACCGGCGCGTTTGTCGGCGGGAGCGGCGACCAGCTCCAGCAACTGCTCGATCGGGCCCAGCCGGGCCAGACGGTATGGCTCGAGCGAAGCGCGGTCGTGCGCGTCAGCGCCGAGCTGATCATCCCGCCCGGCGTGACGCTTGAGACGGTCGGCGCCCCCGGGCCCACGGAATACGCCGCGATGGCGCGCCTGGTGCGGATGTCGGCCTTTGGCCATCCGGTGGTCGGCGTCTCACCCGGTGCGAAGCTCGCCAACGTGTGGGTCGATGGGCAGCGAAGCAACCAGGCAGTCGGGATGGACCACGACTCGATCGACGTCGAGGTGCTCGGCGGCTCCGGGACAACCATCAGCGAGGATCGAATCGACAACACAGCCGGCTGGAGCAACATGGTCGTCGACGAGGACCCGCCCGGTGGCGCCCCCTGCCAGAACGTCGTGATCCAGGGCAACCTGATCGATGGGTACAGCACGAAGTTTCACTGGTACGAGACCACCGGCGTGGTCGACGGGCGCGTCGATACCGGCACGATCATGGGCCAGGTCAAGAACGTCCAGTCAGGCCAGGACCAGGTCAGCTCCACCTTCGGGTTCGCCGACGGCATCTCAAATCAATGCCAGGACTCACACATCGCGGATAACCAGATCGTCGATGCGACCGATGTGAGCATCGTCCTGTTCGGCGGCGCGACCGGCGATCAGCGCTCGGTTGCCGAACACAACACGATCGTCAACGCCGGAAACTCCGGATGGGCCGCGGTGACCGTCGACCCCCTGTACCCCGACACCGTGCACGCCGACTTCACCGGCGCCACGATCGCCCACAACCTGATCTGGACCGGCCCAAACGCGTTCCTGTTGCTGATCGCGGGGATCGGAACGAAACCGTGGTTCGGCAACAACAACGCGTACGGATACGGCACCGTGTCGTTCACCGACAACACCAGCGGCTCGGTTCGCGACAACACCCAGATGGCGATCGCGGTGTCCCGCATGTCTGGCGCCGTGGTGCAGGACAACACGCTGCTGGCAAACCTCGCGTTCGCCGATCTGTGCCCACACGGGCCCTACATCGGCGTCGACCAAAGTGCCGGTTCAACGGTGCAATCGCCAAATTCACAGGTCGACTTCGGCTCATATCCCCAACCGAGCGCAAGCCAGGGGTGCCTCATCTACCACTTCTAGAGTCGCGCGGGCGACGTGTGGCGTGGTTTGTGGTGGCGCTGCTGTGGTCGGCCCTCGGGGTGGTGGCTGTCCCTCACGCGGCGCGGGCGTCGGCCGCAACCGTGCAGCTGCCCGTGGGCCCGCTTCACCCCGCCGGCCGCTGGCTCGAGGACTCCACCGGGCGCGTGATCATCATCCACGGACTCGAGCTCGCGCGAAAGACACCCCCCTACTTCCCGCCGCCCGCGAGCTTCACCGCGCAGGACGCACAGAACATCGAGGCCTGGGGGTTTGACGCGGTCCGACTGGCCTGGTTCTGGAAGGGTCTCGAGCCCCAGCGTGGAGCGATTGACACCAACTACCTGAACCAGCTCGTCCACGCCGGTTCGCTGTTGGCCAGCCATCACATATTCACGCTGCTTGAGGCCCACCAGGACGGCTACAACGAGAAGCTCGGCGGCGCCGGCTTCCCGGACTGGGCGACGATCTCCGATAGCACCTGGGGACCAGTCGAGGGGGTCCCCGGGACGGGCGTGTTCGACCTTCAGGCAGCACGCGCGTTTGACCACCTCTACGCCAACACGAACGGGATCGCCGATGCCTTCGCGCACGCCTGGGCGGTGATGGCCGCGCGCTTTCGAGCCAACCGGTTGATGCTCGGCTATGACCTGTTCAACGAGCCAAACCCGGGCTCTCAGTGGGAGAGCTGCGCGAATCCCGTCGGCTGCCCGGCGTTCGACCTGGCGACGCTCGAGCCGCTCGAGGACAAGCTCGCCGCAGCCGTGCGCTCCGTCGACCCGGTCACGATCGCCTTCTACGAACCCAACATCTACTTCGACTCGGGCGTCTCGTCCTGGCTGAAAGCTCCGCCACGGTCAAGTGGCCCCAGCGGCTTCGCGTTCCACGACTACTGCCTGACCGCGTCGCTGACCGATCAGCCTGATCACGAGTCACAGTCGCCGGGGTATCCCGCCTGTGCGGCGGCTGATCGCGGCGTGTTCCTCAATGCCCGTCGCGCCGCAGCGGCCATGCACGCGCCACCGCTGTTCGACGAGTTCGGCGACACGCAGGACCTGGCTGACGTGGCGCGGATGATCAAGCTCGCCGACAATCAGCTGATGGGTTGGACGTACTGGGGCTACAAGGACTGGGTCGACGACCCTGGCGGAGCCGGTTCCGGGCCGCTGTTCGACGACTCCGACGACAACGGCACGCTGCGCACCGCGAAGCTGGCGGTCCTGTCGGAGCCCTACCCGGTTGCCACAGCAGGGATACCGCTGCACGAGCGCTACGACCCCGCAACTGACACGTTCACCTACACCTATCTCCCGAATCGTCACATCCACGCACCCACCGTCATCTTCGCGGCACCGCTCCACTACCCGCACGGCTACACGGCCACCGTGGTAGGGGCGCGAGTTGTGTCGGCAGCTGACGCGAGATACCTGGAGCTTGAACCGGAAGGCGCTCGGCGCCTGGTGCATGTTCGGTTGACAGCCGCCGGACTCGGCGCCGCAGGGAGGTTCGGGGGCTCCGCCGGCGCGTGCGATTCGGCGTGCGCCGCGGCGCTCTCAGGGTCAACCGCGCCCACCACCACGCTCGGAGCGGCCAGCGGCAGCTGTGATTCAAACGCCGACGACCCGGCCGCTGTCAGTTCGCCGGCACTCGCAGTTGATCACGGCGACGTGATCGCCCGAGTGCAGACCACCGGCGGCGCGGGCGAAGTCACCTCGCCCAGCGGCATCTCGGTGGCGTATGGACCTGGCGATACCGCCTGGCTTGACCTCGGCGCGGTGCCTGCCGGAGGTAGCGCTCACGCCACCGTGATCTGCCGCTCGGGTCGGGCTGCTTATGAGTTCAGCTTCGGCGATGCGCCTACGCTGCCCGCCACCTTCAGCGGAAGCTCGACTCACGACGGCAATGTCAGCCTCGCCGGTAGTCGCCTCTCCTTCCAGGTCCCCTCGTCTGGGCACTACCTCGCCTTTGTCGATGTCAGCGGCGGCGCGATCGAGCTCGGCCTGCGCCGGCAGGACGGCAGCACCCCGCCCGCGATCACCTTTACCGGCCCCGGTACCTACGATCTCGGCGGGCTGGGCGCCGGACCGGCGTCGCTCGACGTGACCCCGCTGCCGGGCAACCGGACAAGCTGGACGGTCTCGATCAGGGCAGCGTGACGGCGAACGTCACGGGCCCTGCGACGTGCCCGGGGGTGATGGATCGTGCTGCGCGGAGGCGATCTGCGAGAGCAGCATCGACGGGCTCGTGCCGCCGACCACGCGCATCCGCGGCAGACGAAGGTGATCGCCCGACGGGCTCGCCCATCCGGGAACGAGCGTCATCGCGCCGAGGAAGCCGGCCGCCTGAACCGCGGCAACGACCGTCGGGTTGTAGCGGCCCGCCGGATACGCGAACCAGTTGACCGGAACCCCGTAGCGGGCGCGGAGCGTCTGCCGCCCGCCGGTGACCTCGTTGCGCAGGTCACCAGGGCCGAGCACCGTCAGGTCCGGTTGGCTTACCCCGGCAGCGTTGAGCTCCCACCCTGCGGCAATCAGGCCGCGGACCTGCGCGTCGGTCAAGCCGCCTTCGGAGGGCGGCAGGCCGTTGACCTGGAGGTTCTCGACTCCGACCCATCCCAGGCCTTTGAGGACCGGCAGCGCGTTCGCGTACTGCGAGGCGTAGCCCGTGTCGAACGTGATCACGATCGGCTTGCCCGGGCCGAGCGACGTCCCGTGCGTCCAGTTGTCCGCGAGCTGGTTGAGCGTGACCGCATGCCATCCGTTGGCTTTCAGCGCATTCATCTGCGCGGTGAACTCGGAGGCGGGCACGTACAGATCCGGCGCCAAGGAGCTCCCGGCCGGTTGCGTGTTGATCACGGCGTAGGCCAGGATCGGCACCGCCGCGGCCGCAGGCCTGGGGGTGCTGGGTCCGCCGGCCGTGCGCGCGTGCTTGGCAGCGTCGCTCGAAGCGTGGGAGCTCGAATGGCTCATCGAGCCCACCACGATCGCGATCACGATCGCCACGGCCGCGAGCAACGAGACGAATGCCAGGCCACGCGCGGACGTCAGGCGCAGCTGGCTCTGGTGTGGTTGCTGTCGGCGAGGAGGTTGCGCGCCCCGGGGGTCCATTCGCGCGCGACCTTACAGGTCGATGCCGTCGCTCTGCGGGCGAGAACTACCGGCGAGACGTGGCGCAGCTAGCGCTTGCGCGAGACCAGCTCGTCGACCGACGGCTGCTGCTGGATGATCTCGTCAACCGATTTTGTCTCGTCGACGATTTCTTCCTTTGACGGAACGCCGTCGAGCACTTCCGCCGGATCCGGGCTGTCGATCTCAGGAAGCTTCGGCGAAGGTGCAGGGTTGCTAGGAGCTGGCGGATGATCTCGGTGAGCCATGCTGTGCTGCTACCCGCGATTCTCGACAACATTCGGCGATGACTTCCGCTCTTCCCGCCAGTCTTAGCTGACGTGAGCGAACGAGATCCGCGCGTGGATGACTACATCGGCCGGCTGCCAGAGTGGCAGCAGGACGTCTGCCGGCGGCTGCGCGAGCTGATCCACGCCGCCGATCCGGAGATCGAGGAGACGATCAAGCGCACCGTTCAGCCCTACTTCGTCCTGAAGGGCAACGTGTGCGCGCTGCTCGCCGCCAAGGATCACGTCAACCTATTCCTCTATGACGGCGCGATCGTCCCCGATCCCGAGGGCATCATCACCGGCGGTCACGACAACAAGACCGCCCGCATGATCTCGTTGCACGAGGGTGATCCGATCAACGAGCGCGCGCTGACCGCGATGCTCAAGCAGATCATCGCCAACAACCGCGCCGGCGGCTGGCGCAAGCTGAAGAATGCCGGTCTCTGAGGCCGCCGTTCTCGACGCCGGCGGCCGTGAGCTGCGCGTCTCCAATCCCGACCGGGAGATCTTCCCCGCGACCGACCGCTCGGACGCGATCACGAAGCTTCAGATCGTCAACTACTACCTGGCCGTCGAGGACGGGATCATGCGGGCGCTTCGCAACCGGCCCACGACGCTCGAGCGCTGGCCCAAGGGCGTTCACCCCGGGATCGTCCTATCCACGCGTGAGAAGGGTGGCGGCGACGCGTTCTTTCAGAAGCGGATCCCGCGCGGGGCGCCGGATTACGTGCAGACCGCGAAGATCGAGTTTCCGTCGGGCCGGACCGCCGATGAGGTCTGCCCCACGGAGATCGCTGTCGTCGGTTGGGCCGCCCAGATGGGCACGATCACGTTTCATCCATGGCCGGTCAGAAGCGCCGATGTCGACCATCCCGACGAGCTGCGCCTCGACCTCGATCCCCAGCCCGGGACGGACTTCGCGGACGCCGTCCGCGTCGCCGCCGTGGCGCGCTCGCTGCTGGATGAGCTGGGCTACCGGGGCTTTCCGAAGACCTCCGGGGGGCGCGGCGTGCACATCTACGTCCGCATCGAGCCGCGCTGGACGTTCACCGACGTCCGCCATGCCGCGATCGCGTTCGGGCGCGAGCTCGAGCGGCGCCTGCCGGGCGAGGTCACGACGAGCTGGTGGAAGGAGGAGCGCGGCGAGCGCATCTTCCTGGACTACAACCAGAACGCGCGCGACCGGACGATCGCCTCGGCCTACAGCATCCGCCCAAAGCCGGGCGCGCCGGTGTCCGCCCCGCTGACCTGGGAGGAGCTCGAGCACGTTACGCCCGAGGACTTCACGGTCGCGACGATGCCCGCGCGATTCGCCGACGTCGGCGACCGCCACACCGAAATCGACGACATCGCCCACTCCCTAGAGCCGCTGCTCGAGCTCTACGAGACACAGGGCGACGGCGACATGCCCTACCCGCCGGACTACCCGAAGATGCCGGGCGAGCCGAAGCGCGTTCAGCCCTCGCGCGACCGCGACCGGCCCCGCTAGGCGTGGTCTAAGGGGTCAGCTCGGACTGCGGGAGCTTGGCTGGCGCCGCGCGCGGGCCTCGATGGCGGCGGCACAACTGGACCGATGTCGCCATCCGGCGCCTCGTCGAGGTCGACGATCACCGGCGCGTGGTCGCTGGGCCCGCTGCCCTTGCGCGCGTGGCGGTCGACCCACGCGGCCTTCACTCGATCTGCGACGGGCTCGGAGGCGAGGATCAGATCGATCCGCATCCCCAGATCCTGGTGAAACATGCCGGCGCGGTAGTCCCAGTAGGTGAACACGCGCTTGCCCGGCCAGCGGTCGCGGACGACGTCGTGAAGCCCAACCTGGCGCAGCTCTTCGAGCGCGGCGCGCTCGGGCGGCGTCACGTGCGTGTGGCCCACATAGGCCTCGGGATTGAAGACATCCTCGTCGGTCGGCGCGATGTTCATGTCACCGCAAACGACGATCGCCTCCGGACCGGCGGCGACGGTCTGGCGCAGTGAGGCAAGCCAGGCCAGCTTGTAGCGATAGTGGTCGGAGTCAGGCGTGCGTCCGTTCGGGACGTACACCGACATCACGCGGATGCCCTGGCAGGTGGCCGACACCGCGCGAGCCTCCGGATCCGGGAAGCCGGGCTCATCCGAAAGACCCTTGACCACGTCGTCCAGGCCGACACGCGACAGGATCGCAACGCCGTTCCAGGTGGCTTCGCCGTGCAACGCAACCTCGTAACCGCGCTCGGCAAACGCCTCGTCGAGCAGCTCGCGGAACGCGCCGTCAGCGAGCTTCGTCTCCTGCAGGCAGGCCACGTCGGGCTGACGTTCATCGAGCCACGGCAGCAGCCGAGGCAGCCGCTGCTTTATCGAGTTGACGTTCCACGTCGCGATCCGCACCAGCGCGGCAAGTTACGCCACCGCCCCGGGGGACGCCGTCCTTACGTACCGCCGAGGCGCGGCCGCCGGCGTGGCAGGCCGGCGCGGGTCAGCGCGAGATATGCCGTCAGTGCCACGACCGCGACCGACTCAGCGACGATCGCGACGATGATCGCGGGCCGAAAACCGTAGTCGGTGAAGCCGAACAGGCTCGAGCTCTCACTGATCCAGAGCGCGACTAGCGATGCGGCGGCGATACCGATCCCGGCCAGCGCGAGCAGTGCTCGAAGCTGAGCTGCTAAATGCTTTGCGATGCGGCCGAGCGGAAGCAGCAGCGCAACCCCGACAACGGTCGCGGCGATGAAGTTGGCCAGGAACAACGGGCCGATCGTCGGCACCGTCGAGAAGTTGTTAGCCGTGTACTCCTCCAGGTGGTCGGCGCCGGTCGCTAGGACCGCGGCGGCGCCCACGACGAGCGCGAGGTGAGCGAGAATCATGCGTGTACGAGTTGCGGACATCAGGGACTCCAATCATTCGTCTACTGCTCTGTACGACGACCAGAGCAGCCCATCTCTTCCCGCGTAGAGAGCCGCCGTCATAGCCATGCCTGAGCACGCACGCGGGTTTGCGATCACTGGTGACAGCGTCGTGCGCTTCGGCCTCGACGGTGCGCGCGCGACAGAGGCCGAGTCGGTCCTTGGGAACGTTGGCGCGCAGTGCGTGGCGGTCGATCCGGACGACCCGCACCGCGTGTACGTCGGGACATTCGACGACGGTCTCTACGCAAGCGACGACGGCGGGCTGGGCTGGCGGGCGGCCGGCGAGGGGCTCGAGGACCGCCGCGTGCTGTCGGTCGCGGTTTCCGCCAGTCATCGCGAGGACGGGATCTCGGTGGTGTATGCCGGGACCGAGCCCAGCAACCTGTACCGCTCCGAGGACGCGGGGCGCAGCTGGGAGCGGCTGCCGGCCTTACGCGAGCTGCCGAGCGAGCCCCGCTGGTCGTTCCCGCCGCGACCATGGACCCACCATGTCCGGACGATCGCCACGCATCCGACCGATCCGGACTGGCTGGCGGTCGGGATCGAGCTCGGCGGGGTGATGCGCTCGCGGGACGGCGGGGCCTCCTGGGTCGACCACAACCCGCAGGCCCACAGCGACGCCCATCAGCTCCTGACCCATCCCTGCGCGCCCGACCGCGTGTACGAGGCGGCGGGCCAGGGGATCGCACGCTCCGAGGACTTCGGCGAGACCTGGACGAGGCTCGACGCCGGCCTCGATCGCCACTACGCGTGGGCGGAGGCGGTCGACCCGGACGACCCTGACCTGTGGTACGTGGCCGTCAGCCGCTCGCCGTTCGCCGCCCACGGCGGCGGCGACGGGCAGGCGCGCCTGCTGCGGTCCCGCGGGAACGGCTGGCAGGCGATCGACACGTGGGGCAGCGAACCCGAGCTTCGGCGCATGCCCTACGCGCTGGCGGCGCTGCCCGGACAACCGAACGCACTGCTCGTCGCGCTGCGCGGCGGGACCCTGCTGCACACCGACGACGCCGGTCAGAGCTGGGTGCGGCTGACGGTCACCCTGCCCGACGTGATCGACTTGGCTGTCGCCGCCGGATAGTGCCGCGGGTGGAGCTTCCGCCCGGCCCGCGCGCCCCGCGCGCGTGGCAAACGGTCGCGTGGATGACTCGTCCGGCGGAATTTCTGGCGCGAGTGCACCGCCGGTTCGGCGATCCGGCCACGATCCGCACCCACTGGACAGCGGAGCCGATGGTGCTGTTCTCGGGACACGACGCGGTGCGCGAGGTGTTCCGGCTTGACCCCGCGATCGCACCCGCCGGCCAGAGCTGGGAGTTCCTGCGGCCGTTCGCCGGCCCGCATTCGATCCTGCTGCTCGACGGCGAGGAGCACCTGCGCGAGCGGCGGCTGATGCGGGCACCGTTTCACGGGGAGCGGATGCGGGCGCTCGAGCCGCTGGTCGCCGAGCTCGCGAGTCGCGAGCTGAGCTCGTGGAGCGGCCGGGTGAACGCGCTCGAGCGGATGCGCCGGCTGACGCTCGAGATCATCATCCGCGTCGTGTTCGGCGCCCGCGAGCAGCGGGAGATCGAGTCGCTGCGCGACGCGGTCGAGGGCACGCTGGGTGAGCTGCGCTCGCTCCCCCGGATGCTCGCGATGGCGCTCTTCCAGCGCGAGCTCGGCCCACGCAGCCCGTGGGGCCGCTTTCGGCTCGCGGTCGAGCGCTTCGACGCACTGCTGTACGAGCTGCTCGCGCGCCGGCGCGCGGATCCGGGCGGCGCTTCGGTGCTCGCGCTGCTGCTCGAGCAGCGAGACGCGCACGGCAATCCGCCAAGCGACCAGCGGCTACGCGACGAGCTCGTGGCGCTGCTGGTCGGCGGACACGACAGCTCCGCGACCTCGCTGGCATGGGCCTTCGAGCGCCTGGCGCGACACCCGCACGTGCAGGCGCGGATGCGCGAGGACGATCCCTCGTACCTGGAAGCCGTGGTCAAGGAGGTGCTGCGCGCGCGCCCCGCGTTGACGATCGCCCCCCGGCTCCTGCTCGAGCCGGCGCGGGTCGCGGGGTGGACGCTGCCCGCGGGCGTGCAGGTCACGGCCTGCCTGTGGCTCGCGATGCGCCGCGAGGACCTGTGGCCTAACGCCGGCGCCTTCTGGCCAGAACGGTGGCTCGACAGCGCCCAGCTCGCCGGCGGCCCGTGGATCCCGTTCGGGGGCGGCGTACGCCGGTGTGCCGGAGCGCCGTTCGCCGAGATGGAGATGCGCGCGGTGCTGCGTGCGGCGGCGGGATTGGGGATCCGTCCCGTTCGCCCGCAGAGCGAGCGCGCGCGGAGGAGCATGCTCGTCGTCACACCGGAGCACGGCGGCGAGCTGCTGATCGACCGATGAGGCCGCCTTCGGCCAGTGAGCGCGCGGCGATCGAGCGCGCCTGGAGGCGGATCGAGCCGCTCGGGCTGTACCCCCGGCCGGTGGATCTTCGACGCGTCCGAATCCTCACCGCGCCGTGGGTCTTCCGGCTGCCGTGGTTCCGGCGCTTTGACGGCTACACGATCTGGAGCACGATTCTTCTGCGCCGACAGCTAGCTGTAAGTCCCGAGAAGGTTGGTTCGCTCGTTGAGGCGGGCGATCGGGGGCTTGTGGCCGAGGGCTGAGTGTCTTCGTTGGTAGTTGTAGTACCAGAGCCAGCCATCGAGGCCGGCGGTTCGGTCGGC
>Ga0209810_1000459_pt1 | contig 90459 bp, 79 predicted proteins | sample Coa_R1_7_FD_187159 | JGI IMG/M metagenome (GOLD analysis project Ga0209810, IMG submission 187159) | Surface soil microbial communities from Centralia Pennsylvania, which are recovering from an underground coalmine fire - Coalmine... | ecosystem: Environmental > Terrestrial > Soil > Unclassified... | reverse complement strand
ATGAATGGCCCGAAGGGGGTAGCCTGGGCCACCACGATCAGCACGCTCAGCCCCAGCAGCAGCACCACCATCGGCAGCAGCCACCACAGCTTGCGCGCCCAGAAAAACCCCAGCACCTCCCCCAGCACCCCGGCGCGTCGCCCCGCCTTGCGTAGCACCCCGGCCTTCTGCCGCCGCCGGGCTACGCTCTTGTCTGTCACCATCCCGCGTTCTCCTCGGCTCGCCGCGGGCGCCGCATCGGGCGGCGGCCCAGCGGCGTCACTGCCGTGTGCCAGGGAGCATACGCCCGTCCCGCGATACGTACGTGAAACGGTGTGCAGCGCGCTGGGGGCGGCGCGATCAGTCGAACGCGACCGTCGACAGCGGAGTAGATGGCGCGGGAGTGGGAACAGGATCCCCGTTGGGGTCCGACTCCTGGCCGGGCGCCGCGGCGGGTGGCCGGCCAGTCAGGCGGCCCCGGCACAGTCGAAGGACGATCTGGGCGAGCAGCAGGGCGATGGCAGCGGCGACGCTCGCCGCCGCCCCGGATTCAAGAAACGCCTTGGGCAGTGAGGGGCGGAGCTCCGAGATTGGCAGGAAGTAGACATAGCCGAGGGGGGCCCAGACCAAGCCGAAGACCAGCGCGGCGCCCAGCACCTGGGGCCAGCCGCGGCGGCCGCGGTGCCACGGCAGCAGGAGCCACAGATCCACCGCCAGCCCGGCCAGGAGCAGTGGCTCCAGTGGCCGCGCTGCCCCACGATAGCCGCTGTCTAGCAGCACCCCGTAGACCGCCGCGCGGAACACGAGGTACGGCCCGAGCACCGTCAGCGCCGCAAACCGCCAGGGGAGCAACTGAATCGCCAGCAGCAGCCCAATCCCGACGTCCAGCCCGGCCCAGGCGGCCACCAGGTGAGCCGGCCAGAGGCGGGGCTCGAAGGGGAACACGATCGTCAGGGTTCCCAGCAGCCAGACCAGCGCGAGCACCAGCCCACCCCAGGCCAGCCAGCGCGCCTCCAGGGACGCGGGAGGCGCTGTCACCGCCAGGTCGTACAGCAGCGCCACCAGACTGACGGCGAACAGGCTATTGGCGACAAAGCCGACCAGGTGGGCGGGAGCCAGCAGCGGCTCGTCCGGGCCGTGCAGCCAGTGGAACAGGCCGTCGATGCCCAGCCCGAGCACGAACAGCCCGAGGGCGATGAGCACCAGCAGCGCTCCCAGCGGTCCCCGCCGCCCGAGCACGGTGGCCATGGCCAGCCCACTCGGCTCCGGGCCCCGTCGCCGGGCCGGCTCCAGCAGCGTGGCCATCAGCAGCGCGACCAGCGGCAGGCCGATGAGGATGCCGAAGTGGGGCAGAATCCAGGGATGAGGCAGTCCGAGGAAGGGAATCCGCATCTCCGGCGTGGCGTGCCACGCCTCGTCCCAGAGCATGCTCGCCTGGGTACCGGTGAGTACGATGGCCGCCAGGAGCGCGGAGCGCAGCGTCCGTTTTCGAAGGGGCGAACCATCCGAGGGCGCGCGCCCTCGCGCGGCGGGATGGGCCACGACCACCACCACATGCCAGCGGGATCTCTGGCAGCCCGAGTGTATCACAGCCGCGTGAACAGCCAGGAGAGGGCGAGCGGCAACCGGGCTTAAAGCGAGGTGAAAGCCTGGTTAAGGGTGTGCTGTGGCGAGCGAATCGGACTACCGAGTGGAGCTCGGGCTGCCCCGCCCGGGCGCTGTTAGCCCGGAAGGCGCTGCATGGCGCGGGCGGCCGCTTCAGCTCGGTTGCGCGCTTGTAGCTTGCGCAGGATGTTCTGCACGTGCTTCTTCACCGTGCCCTCGGACAGCACTAGCGCCTCGGCGATGTCGCGATCGCGCGCCCCCCGGGCGATGTACTGCAGAATCTCGTTCTCGCGGGCGGTGAGCGAGGTTTCGGGCTGGGAGGGGTCCAGCGTGGTGAACCCTCCGCCCTGGCGGAAGTAGGCCAGCGCCCGGGCCGCCATCTGTCCGGAGATCAGCACCTCGCCCTGATGCAGCCCGCGGACGGAGCGGACCAGCGCGTCGGGGCCGAGGCCCTTGGTCAGGTAGCCGACCGCACCGGCGGCGAGCGCCTCGAACAGGTCGCGGTGGGCGCTGGAGACGGAGAGCATCGCCACCTGCGTGGCGGGCAGCGCGCGGGTGATCGCGGCAGTGCCCAGGATTCCTCCCTGGCCAGGCATGTCGATGTCCATGAGCACCAGGTCGGGGCGCAGCGCCAGCGCCAGCTTCACCCCTTCCTCCGCGCTTCCCGCTTCGCCCACGACCTCGATGTCGTCCGTTTCGGAGAGCACCTCGCGCAGCTTGGTGCGGAAGCTCAGGTGGTCGTCCACCAGCAACACGCGAATCCGTTTCATCTCGCCTCCACACGGGGAATGCGCGCCTCCACGCACGTCCCGCGGCCAGGCTCCGAGGCGACCCGTACCCGGCCGCCATGCTGCTGGGCACGCTCCTGCATAAAGGTGAGGCCACGGCCGCGCCCGGGCCGGCGCCGCACCTGGTGAGGAGTGAACCCCCGCCCGTCGTCTTGGATCCGCAGCACCAGCTCGCCCGCCTCCACGCCGAGCGCCACATGGACGTGGATCGCCTGGCCGTGCTCGTAGGCGTTGTAGAGCGCCTCCTGGGCGATGCGGAGCAGCTCGTGCCCGAGCGCCGGCTGGACCGGCCCGAGGTCTTCCGACACCTCGACCTGTACCTCTAGGCCATGGTTCTGCCCGAACTCGTCGGCAAACGCGGCCAGCACCCCAGCCAGATCCTCCACCCCGCCGGGGCCGGCACGGAGCTCGGCGATCACCTGGCGCGCCTCCAGCAGCGCGCTCTCGGCGGCCCGCTTGGCGTCCCGAAGCTGTCGCCGTAGCCGCTCGTCCTCGGGCGCGCGCGCCAGCAGGTGGGCGAGCTGGAGGTTCACCGATCCGATCTCCTGGGCGAGCCGATCATGCACCTCGCGCGACAGGCGTGTCCGTTCCAGTTCGATCGCTGCCTCGGCGACCTGCTGCTGGAGACGGGCGTTCTGGACCAATGTTGCTGCTTGCGCCGCGAGCACCTGGAGGAAGCGCAGGTCATGGTGCGAAAAGGCCCCTTGGTCGCGGTAGGCGGCAACGACGCCGATGGCCCCGTGCTCACCGCTGAGTGGCGCGGCGACGCCACTGGTCAGCCCCAACTCCGCCTCGGGATGCTCGGACACTGCCAGGCGGCGCACCAGGGTGGGGATACCACTGGCCAGCGCCCGATCACCGATCGTGCCGGCTGGGGGCAGCGACAGCAGCCGCTCGCCGAGCGTGTCGTCGCGCGGGGCCCAGGCCCGCGGCCCTGGCCCGGGCTCGTCAGCGCCGGGGAGCAACATCACCGTGGCGGTGCGCGCCTCGGTGGCGTCGCACACCGCCTCGGCCAGGCCGGCGAGCAGTGACCACAGATCGCCGTGAGGCATCCAGAGCGTGGTCACTCGGTACAGCCCGGCCAGCCCGCGGTTGAGTGCCGCCTCGGCACGCTGCACCCGGACGTAGTCGTCGACCAGGCCCAGCAGCACCACGCTGTAGGAAACCAGCCGCAGGTAGTCGCCAGTGCTGACCAGCGGGCTGAACGTAGTGGGGTAGGCCACGTAATGGAACTGGCTCGCGGCCGCGACACCGAGGCCGATCGCCAGCCAGCCGAAGAGCCGAGCACGCCCGCGGCAGTAGTACAGCAGGTATCCCCAGGAGACGACAACGAACAGGATGCCGAGCAGCGCCTGGGCGATGAGCAGCTGCGGCGCCTGCCCGGGCAGGACTTCTTTGACGACCCGGTGGGCGTCGACAACGGCCCAGCCCTCCGGGCCGACGAGCTGCGGCAGATGGCGCCGCCCAAGGGCGAGTAGGTACAGGAACGCGCAGGTTCCGACCAGGGTTCCTGCCGCCAGCACGATCGCTTCGCGCCAGGCGCGTGCCCGCTGGGCCTGGCGGGTGGTGACGAGCAGTCCACCGGCCAGCAGAAGCCCGCCTGCCAGACGGGTGAGCAGCCAGGCGTAGAACGGATAGGGGGCGTGGGCCCAGGCGGGATAGTAGCGGGCGGGCATCCAGACCCCGACGATCCCGCTGGTGGCGGCGAAGATCAGGAACGCCAGCGCTATCAGCAGGTCGGTGTAGCGCCGCCAGAGCAGGAAGCGCCAGACGCCAAGGTAGAAGATCGCCAGTGCGAAGACGGTGGCAAACGAGTCTACCGCCATCTTGTAGACGATATTCTTGGCGGCGAAGCTGATCCAGGGAATCAGCACGGCGATGGCGGTGAATGCGGTCAACGCCGCCCAGGCGAGCGCGAACAGCACCAGCATCCCGTCCACGCTCGGAAGGCGGGCGAGCGGCAGGGCCGCTCGTCGGGTGGGGTGTGGCTGTTCGAGCGCTCGGCTGTGCACGTGCGCTAGTGTACCTGGTCATCGTGGTGAACCGGTGATCGTGGCGTGGAAAATACTGCGTTCGACCCTTCCACCGGGGTGGTGGCGCGGCGGTACCCTTGCCGCATCAGGACAAGTGGCTCCAGCGCGCGCTCCCTCGCACGAGCAGCGTGGTTGTCCTGCGCAGTCACGCCCGTGAAGCCGCGCTTTCACGCGGAGAACGCGCTCGCCGCCTACCCTTGCCCCCCGGAGACCCGAGTGGAACAGGCGATCGACACCGGAACCCGTCGGATCACGCGCGCGCAGCGCGCCCAGGCTGAGCGACGCCGCCGCTGGCTCGTCATCGCAGCGGTTGGCGCGCTGATCTGCCTGGCGTTCTACGCCGTCCTGTCACGCATCTGGTCGCCCGCCCAGGGCGCCTGGGGCGTGTTCGCCCTGGGCGGCGTCGCGGTGGCGCTGATGCTGGCCGCCACCACCTACACGCTTCGCAAGCGGGTGCGAATCTTCGCCAGCGTTCGGCTGGACGAGTGGCTGCTGGCGCACAACTACCTCGCTGCGCTGGCGCTCTTCGTCGCGGCGCTGCACGCGCTGCTCACCTATCAGGGCGACTGGCTCACCTGGCTGGGCGCCCTCTGGAACGACATCACCTACCCGGACGACCCCAATACGTCGCTTTCTGGAACCGTGTCCTCCTGGACCTTCGCGATCATGGCGGTCACGGTGCTCACCGGTCTGCTCGGCCGGGTCCTGCAGAGCGTGCTGCCGAGGCAACGGTTGGTGCAGACCGTCCGGCTGGTGGTCCACGTCGCGCTCGCGGCCACGGTGTTCGGGATGGTGGTCGGCCACGTCGCGCTGGTGCTCCAGGAGGACGCGGAGGCGAACGCCGCCGTGGCAGACCTGCAGCCGACGCTGCCCAGTCTGGAAAACGAGCTGTTCAAGTCGAGCTGTGCCCAGCGCTCCTGCCACTCCAGCTTCAGTGAGAAGGGCGGGCTGGTGCTCGAGCCGGGCAAGGCCTACGAGAACCTGGTCAACGTCCAGGCGGACAACAAGGTGGCCAAGGCCGCTGGCAAGGTTCGCGTCGTCCCGGGCGATCCCGACGCCAGCTTCTTGATCCAGAAGCTGACCCGGCCCGGCCCGGGCGAGGGCGACCTGATGCCCAAGCGGTCGCATGCGCTGCCCCCGCAAGCAGTTGAGATCATCCGCGAGTGGATCAAGGCGGGCGCCCCGCCCAAGTAGCCCCTCCCCACCCGCTGGAGATCGGAATGGGGCGCGCAAGCCGCGGCGCCAGGGATCGGCCGACTCGGGAGACGACCGACCAGGCGCGGATCGCCGCGCCTGGTCGGTCGTGCCGTACCCACAGGCGAGCGCAGTTCGGGGTCTTGGACGCAGCGCCCCGGCCAACGGCCACGGCTCGCCTCGTGTAGTATTCCGGTGCGGAGGCCGACCGTGCAGATGGACTTGCGGCTTGGCGCCGGGGTGCAGACGACCCGCGGCGAGCCGGTCGGGACGCTGACGCGTGTCCTGGTCGACCAGGTGGGCGAGGTCGAGGAGATCGTCGTCCGGCTGGACGCCGGCCTTGGCGTGGACGAGGTGCTCTCCGACGCCTCGGAGGTGCGTGTCCCGACCGAGCTGGTGGTCGAGGCGACGGAGCGTGGGGTGACGCTGAACGCCACGGCGGATGAGCTCCAGGCGTACCCCGAGTACGTCGAGGAACGACCGCCCCGCCGCGGGGAACGCTGGTCGCCACCCCCTGGCTACACGGTGAGCGACCTGCTCGGCCGGCTGGCGCTGCTGCTCGGTGGCGGGGCGAACATCCCGCTGCTCCAGACCGAGTACAACAAGCCGGAGGGCGAGCACCAGATCAGCCCGCACGCCCCGGCGCTCGTCGGCGATACCCGCGTGGGCGAGATCACCCGGGTGCTGTACGACAGCGCCAGCGGCCGGGTCCAGGCGCTGGTGCTGCGTGGCACCAACACGGACGCGGAGTATCTGCTGCCGGCCGAGCTGCTGGAGGCGGTTGCCGACGACGCGGTGCTGCTCCGGGCCGACGCGGAGCGCATCGCCCAGCTCCCGAGGTTCCAGCCATGAGCGGCGTCCCGGACCAGCCCACCATCGGCCTGATCCACGCGGTCCAGCCCGCCATCCCGCCGCTCCGCGAGCAGCTCGCCCGCGACCTGCCCCAGGTACGTGTACTGCACCTGCTGGACGAGGCGCTCATCGCCGAGATGGAGCGGCTGGGAGGGATTACGCCAGCGCTGGTCCGGCGGATGACCACCCTGGTCTCCTTGCAGCAGCAGGCAGGGGCGCGGCTGGTGCTGCTCTCCTGCACGGTGTATTCCCCCTACGTCGAGCAGGTGCAGGCGCAGTCGGACGTCCCGGTGCTGGCGATCGACGCGGTCATGGTGGAGCAGGCGGTTCGAGCCGGGCAGCGGCTCGGGGTGCTGGCGACGAACCCCAACGGACTGCGGATGCAGCGCGAGATGCTCGCCCGCGCCAGCCAGCGGCTGGGCAAGCCGGTGGAGATCGACGCGGTGCTGCGCCAGGACGCCTGGGAGGCGTTGAGCAACGGCCAGGCCGAGCGCCACGATGCCATCCTGGTGGACGAGGTGGCCAAGCTGGCCGAGCGCAACGACCTGGTGATTCTGGCGCAGGCGTCGATGGCGCGGGTTGCGCCACGGCTTCCGTCGAACCTGCCTGTCCCGGTGCTGTCCAGCCCGTCCCTGGCGGTGGAGAAAGTGAAGGAGGTGCTGGGGCTATGAAGCTGGCCTATATGGCGGCCACCCCCGAAGTCCGGAGCATGCCGCTGTGCTGGGTGGGCGACCTGGACCGCATCCTCCCCCGGGTCGCGGAGATTGGCTACGAGGGGATCGAGTTCCAGATCAAGGACCCGTCCAGGATCGACCGGGCGAAGCTGGAGCGACAGGTGCGTGACGCCGGGCTGGTCTGCACCGCGATCAGCACCGGCCAGGTGGGCGCCGAGGACGGCCTGTACCTGGTCCACCCGGACGAGGAGGTCCGCCGCCGGGCGGTGGAGCGCTTCAAGGCGATTCTCGACTTCGCCGCCGACTTTGGCGTCGATGCCTCTATTGGGCGCGCCCGGGGAACGCTGAGGTCCGCCCCCTCCAGGGAGCAGGGCTGGGCCTGGTTCCGGGCGGCGATCGAGCAGCTCGTCGAGCACGCCGCCAGACGAGGCAACCGGGTGGTGCTGGAGCCGCAGATGCGCTTCAACACCGACTTCCTGAACACGTTCGACGAGACGATCCAGTTCATCGACGCGCTCGGCCGGCCAGCGCAACTCGTGTTCGAGGCGGACTTCTTTCACCAGGCGCTGGAGGAGAAGAGCATCGCGGCAGCGCTGGTGAAGGGGCAGCTCTCCGGCCTGATGACGTACGTCCAGCTTGGCGACAGCAACCGCCTGGCGCCCGGTTGGGGCCATCTACCCTGGGTGGACCTGATCGAGTGCCTGCGCGCCGCCGGCTACGATGGCTGGCTGGCGATGGAGTTTACCCAGGCGCCCGACTCGGACCGCGCCGCCAGGCAGGCGCACGACTTCGTCCGGGCGCTGCTGTAGCCGCCACCTGGCACAACGCCCGCGTGCTACCCTGGCGCAGGGCAGGTGCCCGGGGAGTGCGAGGCGATGGAGTCATACAGCCAGCCTGGTAACGCTGGCGGGCAGGAGCCTGGCCGCGCCGAGCTGCCGCCACAGATGGTTGAAGCGCTGCTTGAGCTGCGGCAGGTGGTGGAGCAGCTCCGCGACGCGCTGGAGCGGTTTGCCGCGCTCAATGTCGCACGCCTGGAGCTGCGGGAGCGGCTGCTGCGTGAGGAGGGGCTGCTGGAGTGGCCCGGGTGAGGCTCAGCCCAGCAGTGGCGAGTGTTCGGGGCGCGACTCGGGTGGGGTTGGCAGGCGGAAGGTCTTCGTCAGCCGCAGCGCGCTGCGCACCGCCCGGGCGATGCGGCGGGCGTGGCCCGGCTCGACGGCGGCGAGCGCGGCGGCGAGCGCGGCCGCCTCGGCGGGCTCCAGCGCTGAGATCAGGCAGACCAGTCGGCGGATCGTCTCGTCCGGGAGCGCGCTGAGCAGCTCCACCGTGCGGGCGAACGCGCCCGGCTCGGTCTCCGCCACCAGGGTGACCAGCCGCTGAAAGCGGCGGACGAACTCGAGGAACTCGCTCAGCCATAGATGCACCTGGCGCACCTCGTCGTCAGTGCCGCTGGACTCGGCGAGTAACGTTTCGAGCGCGGCGACCACCGGGTCACCCTCCCGCCGCTTGCGCTCGCGGATGACCTTGGGGAACCAGGTCCAGGGATCTCCCCGGGCCACCCAGGTGCGTGCCCGCGGCCCGCGCCGCCCGGTGCGCGGCGCCTCCGGCCCGGGGACGATCAGATCCCACTCCTGGAGCTGCTTGACCGCCTGGACCACCGCGGCGTGGCTCAGCCCGAGCGCGGCCCGCACATCCTGCACGCTGACCGGGCGGCCAGCGATAAGGATGTAGCCATGTGTAGCTGTCACCGCGGGGACGACGCCCCAGTGACGCCCCATCTCTCCCCAGATCTGGGCGAAGCGCTGCCGAAGCTGCTCCGCTGTGGAGATCGCTGGTGCCGGCCCGCCGCGTGGCAGCCGTACCCGAGATGCCTGGCGCACCCTTGGACCTGCTCCGCCAGGGCGTGCACCACGCCGAGCGCTCGTTCCCCTCGCGTCCACCGAATGCCCTTTCTCCCGCTGGTGGCGCTACTATAGCGGCCGGCCGCGACGGATCGGTGAGCAACCGCGCCATGGCTAGAGCGGTACCTGGGCGCGGAGCTCGGCCAGCGTGCTCACCGCGGACCGCTCCTCGGGCAGCGGGGGGAAGGTGGCAGGCCAGCGCAGGCCACTGCCGGTGAGCACGCACACGGCCGACAGGTCGCGGCTGAGCAGCCCCTCGCGCCGGGCGCGCAGCAGCCCGGCCAGGCTGGCGCACGAGGCCGGCTCGATGCACAGCCCGTGGCGCGCCAGCAGCGCCCCGGCTGCGCGGAGCTCGGCGTCGCTCACGGCCACTGCCTCCCCGCCCGACTCCTGCACCGCCGTCGCCGCGTGGTCGCTGGCACGCGAGTCTAGGATCGACGCAGCGATGGAAGACCCGAGCTGGACGCGCTCGGCCAGCACCTGCCCGCGGCGTCGTGCCCGCGCCAGCGAGTCGGCCGCCTCAGACTCGCAGGCGAGCATCTTCGGCAGCGCCACCTCGATCCCCGCCGCGCGCAGCTCCCGAAAGCCCTTCCAGGCTCCGGCCAGCCCGTCTCCGCCGCCGGTCGGATGCGCCATTACGTCCGGCGCCCGCCCACCAAGCTGGCGATACACCTCGAAGGCGATCGTCTTCGTCCCTTCCGTCAGATACGGGTTCGTCGCTCGCACCAGCCCCGGATCCGGCGCACCGCGCAGCGAGGGGTAGAACCCGAACTCCCGCACCAACGTGTCGACCAGCGGCAGCGCCGCCTCGCCCGCCAGACGCACCACCTCCGCCCCGTATAGCGCGAGCTGCTGCCGGGCGAGCGGAGCGATCGGAAAGACGTGGACGATCAGGCAGCGCATCCCGGCCGCGGCGGCGTAGGCGGCGAGCGAAACGCCATGGTTGCCGGTGGTGTACGCCAGCACGCGCTCGTAGCCGAACTGCCTGGCGGTGGAGACGACCACGGAGTTGAGCCGGTCCTTGAACGAGGAGGTGGGGTTGCAGCTCTCGAGCTTGAGCCAGATCGGTGCCCCTGGCTCGGGCGCGTCGCGCAGCTCGATGAGCGGGGTACCCCCTTCACCGATGCTGATGATGTTCGCCTCGTCCTGAACCGGGAGCACCGCACGGTAGTCCCAGATCCGGCCCGTCGGCCCGCCCCGCCGCAGCGTCTCGCGGGCCTCGGGATCCAGGTTCGCCAGGTCGTACTGCGTCTCTAGCCAGCTCAGCTCGCCGCGCTCGGCACAGGCGGGACAGCCGAACACCAGCGGCCCCAGGGGGAAGGTAGCGGCGCAGCGGGGACAGCGCAGCGAGGGGTTCATTCGGCCATCAGCTCCTTTGCCATCTTGTAGCTGCCCGCCATCAGCCCGCCATCCACCAGCATCACCTCGCCGGTGACGAACGAGGCCTCATCTGAGGCGAGGAACAGCGCCGCGTTGGCCACGTCCTCCGGCTCCGCCACGCGGCCCAGCGGGTACCAGGCGGCGAGCTTCTCGAAGATGTGCGGATCCTGGGCAACCCGGTCCGCCCAGATCGGGGTGCGGACCGTGCCCGGGCAGATCGCGTTGGCCCGCACTCCGCGCGGACCGTAGGTGATCGCCAGGTTCTTGGTCAGGTTGATCACCCCAGCTTTGGCGGCACTGTACGGCTCGTCGCCCAGCCCGGTCAGCCCGTTGACAGAGGAGATGTTGACGATCACACCGCTGCGGCGCTCGAGCATATTCGGCAGAACGGCCTTGGAGCAGAGGAAGACGCTTTTCAGCACGACTGCCAGGACGTGATCCCAGAACTCTGGGCCATAGGTGAGGATGTCGTTCTGGGAGCCGATAGCGGCGTTGTTGACCAGGATATCCACTCGCCCATAGGCGGCGAGTGTCTCCTGGACCATCGCCTGCACCTCGTCCCAGTTGGAGACGTCGGCGCGGACTGCCCGGGCGTTGCCGCCAGCCTGCTGGATCAGCGCCATCGTCTCCTGGGCACGCGCCTCGACGATGTCCGCCGCGACGACCTGTGCCCCCTCGCGGGCAAACCGCTGGCAGATCGCCCGGCCGATCCCGGAGCCGCCACCGGTCACCAACGCCACCTTGTTCGCCAGCCGCATTCGAGCCTCCCTGCCCGCGCCTCGCGCCACGGGTGTGGCCAGAGTCTAGCCGCGCCCGCGCCGCCCGGCAACAGGCGGCGCGGGCCTCGGCCGACCTTTCCCGCGCCGCGAAGCGGGAGCGGGGCCGAGTCGGGCATCCGTGGCTGCGCGGGGCGCTGGTTTGGCCGAGCCGCGGCCCCAGCGCCCGCAACGCTAGCCCGGTATAGAACATTTGTTCTAAAACGAAGGTGAGGATGCGGCGTGCGCCACGACTTCCTCGAGGCCGGGCTGCGCCGGGCGCTGCAGGAGCCCGAGCTGTTCTCTGCCCGCGTGCTCGGCCGGCCACTGCGCCCGTATCAGGCCGAGGTTGCCCGGGCGGTACTCGACTCCGTCTGCCACCGGCGCGGCCTGACGTTCACCGTCATGATGGCCCGCCAGTGCCTGGATGGCGATACCGTGATTCTCCAGCGCCATGGTGGCGCCTGTCGGCTGCGGCAGCATCCGGGCGCCTGGCGCACCGGGGTGCAGCCAGTGCTGCGGCTGGAGCTGCGCGACGGCCTGTCCCTGGTCGGCACGCTCAACCACCCGGTCCGGACCCGGCGAGGCTGGGTGCCACTGGCTGACTTGACGCTTACCGACGAGGTGGCGGTGCTGCGTGGATGGGCACGGGGGGAGCCGAGCGGCGCCGCCCGGCGGGATGAGTCGTTTGGCGCGGGGCAGGCCCGGCTGCTCGGCTGGCTGGCGGCGGGTGGGCGCCTGGCGACGGCGTTCGATCCGGAGCGTCCGCCACAGAGTGTCATCGTGCGCGCGGCCGACCCGGCCGCGCTCGACCAGGTGGAAGCGCTGGCCCGGGCACTATTTCCCAGCCTCACCCCGCGCCGGCGACAGCGCGGTCGCGCCTGGGAGCTGTTCCTGGTCGAGCGCGGCACCCCGGGCCAGCGGCCACTGCGCGCCTTTCTCCGCGGCTGCGATCTGGACCACGGCTTCCCCCGGCGAGCGTTCACGCTGCCAGAGGATCTAGCGGCGATCTTCGCCGAAGCGGTCCAGACGCCAGCGCTTGGCGGGGACCGCGTCCGCGACGAGCCGTTCGCCCGCTACCTGCAGGTGCTGCTGGCCCGCCTGGGCCGCGCCAGCCGGGTGATCCGCCGCGGCGCCGCCTGGCGGCTGCGCCCCGGCCCGGCGCTCCCGGCTGGCGCGGACCCGCTGCCGGGCTCCGACGGCGAGCAGCTCGGCTGGAGCCGGGTGCGCGGCCTGGCCGCTGCGGGCGAGCGCGAGGTGTGGGACCTGGCGGTGCCAGGCAAGGGCTGGTTCATTGCCAACGGCGTCGTCGTCCACAACAGCGGCAAGAACGAGCTATCTGCCCACTTGGAGGCGCTGCTGCTCAACCGCACCCAGCGCCAGGGCGGGCAGCTCGTCAAGGCGGCGCCCACCATGAATCCCCAGGTGCTGGTCTCCATGCGCCGGCTGGAGGGCGTCCTGAACAACCCGCTCAACCGCGGCCGCTGGGCACGCGAACAGGGCCGGATTATCCGCCTGGGGAACGCGCGCGCCCTGTTCTTCTCTGCCGACGAGAGCGCCCAGGTGGTGGGCGCCACCGCCGACCTGCTGCTGGAGATCGACGAAGCGCAGGACGTGAACCCCGACAAGTACGAGCGGGATTTCCGGCCGATGGCCGCGGTTGCCAATGCCACCACTGTGCTGTACGGCACCGCCTGGAGCGCCGACACGCTGCTGGCTCGGCAGAAGCGGCTGAACCGGGAGCTGGAGGCGCGCGACGGGATCACCCGCCACTTCGAGGTATCCTGGACCGAGGCGGCGCGGCACAACCCAGCCTATGGCGCGTTCGTGCAGGCCGAGATCGCCCGTCTGGGCGAGGATCACCCGACCATCCGCACCCAGTACCGGCTGCTGGATCTCGACCGCGCCGCCGGGCTGTTCTCCCCTCAGCAGCTCGCCCTGCTCCAGGGGGACCACACACGCCAGCACCTGCCCACTCCCGGCCGACGCTACGTCGCCGGGGTGGACCTGGCCGGCGAGGACGAGGCGGCGCAGGACGCCGCGCTGCGGGCGCTGAAGCCGCGCCGCGACAGCACGGTGGTGACGCTCTGCGAGGTGGAGTGGAGCGCAGTCGCGGAGCTGGTCCGCGAGCCACGGCTGCGGGTGGTGGAGCACTACTACTGGACCGGCCGCGGCCACCGGGCGGTCTACGAGCAGCTCCTGGGGCTGCTGCGCGACCGCTGGCACTGCCAGCGCATCGTCGTGGACGCCACCGGAGTCGGCGCTGGCGTGGCCAGCTTCCTGCTGGCCGCCCTTGGCCCCCGAATCGTCCAGCCGTTCGTCTTCACCGCTCCTTCCAAGTCCGCCCTTGCCTACCGGCTGCTGGACGCGGTCAACGCTGGCCGCCTGACGCTCTACCGCGACGACGGCTCGGCCGAGTGGCGCGAGTGCTGGCACCAGCTCCGCCACGCCCAATACGAGCCTGGCGCCTACCAGCGGCTCAGCTTCTTCGTCCCCGAGCGCGATGGCCACGACGACTTCCTCATGTCGCTGGCCCTGGCCGCCGAAGCGGCAGCGCTGAGCGAAGTGCGCCGCGCCAGTGGGCGCGTCCTAGGATAGCGAGGGCGAAGGAGCGGAGCCACGGTGCCCTGGCGGCCCGCCACTGGCTCGCGGGGCGAAGCTGGCACTCAGCCACGGGACTGCACACGGATGGCTCACACCCCATTGCTAGAGTGGGTGCAGTTCGGCCGGCGCGCCGCGCGCTGCGCCAGCACACTGGAGATGCCATGAAGGTTCCCTGGGCCGAGCCCGTTCTCGACGAGCAGGAGATCAACGCGGTCGTCGAGACAATGCGCTCCGGCTGGGTAGGTCCTGGTCCAAACGTCAAGCAGTTCGAGCAGCGGCTGGCCGAGTACGTCGGCGTCGCCCACGCGGTCGCGGTCAGCAGCGACACCGCCGCGCTAGATACCGCCCTTAAGGCACTGGGGGTGGGCAAGGACGACGAGGTCATCCTCCCGGCGATGAGCTACATCGCCGGGGCATTCGCCGTCGCCTACCAGGGCGCCCGCGCCGTCCTGGCCGACATCGACCCGCGGACGTACTGCATCGACCCGGCGGACGTCGAGCGGCGGATCACCCCCCGCACCCGGGCGATCGTCGCGGTGGACTACGCCGGCCAGGTGGCCGACTACGACGCGCTGATGGAGATCGCCCGGCGGCACAACCTGTTCGTGGTCGAGAACGCCGCCCAGTCGCTCGGCGGCTCCTGGCGCGGCCAGCAGGCCGGCGCGTTCGGCCACGTGGCAGTCACGGACTTCCATACCGCCAAGCTCATCACCACTGTCGATGGCGGGATGCTGTTCACCAACGACGCGGAGGTGGCCCGCCGGGCGCGGATCGTCCGCAGCCAGGGCGAGGACCCGACGCAGAAGTACCTGCACACGCTGGTGGGCAACAACTACAAGATGAACGACATCCAGGCGGCGATCGGGCTGGTGCAGCTCCGCCGCCTGCCGGAGCTGCACGCCGGCCGGGTGCGGGTCGCCGAGCGCTACAATCGCCTGCTGGCTGACCTGGCCGACCGGATCCGGCTCCCCTACGTCCAGCCGGACGCGGTCCACGGCTGGTTCTCCTACGCCATCCTGGTGGAGAATCGGGACGAGGTGCAGCGCCAGCTCAAGGAGCAGGGGGTGGATACCCGCGCCTCCTGGGCGATCCCGGTCTACAAGCAGCCAGCCTTCGCGGCGAGCTTCCCCGGCGATACCCGCTATCCGGTGGCAGACTTCGTCTGCGCCCGGGTACTGAATATCCCCCTGTTCCCGACGATGGCGGAGGCGCAGCAAGACTACGTGGTGGAGTGCCTTCGCCAGGCGGTAGCCGCCGCCCCGCCGGTCGCTGCGCTCAGTCGCTGACTTGGGCCAACGGCGCCCCGGCGAGCCTCACGCGAGCGGGCCGGTCCTCGTTGGCCGGCCCGCTCCTGTTTTCTCTGTCCCGCTTGGGGGCGGTCGCGGGGTGGGCAAGCGGCTCTACGGGCTAGCCTCGGTGCGCCGCGGCGTAGTGGGCCGCCAGTAGATCCTCCCCCCAGTCGTTGCGGAAGTCGCGCCAGACCGTGTGGATGTGATTGGCGTTGTTCTGAGTGTTGTCGTATTCGATTGCGAACGTCGGGCCAACCACCGCGTAGTAGTGGCCGTTGCCGTAGGCGCGCTCCTCCGGTCCGGCCCAGGCGAAGGTGATCGGCTCCAGCCCGGCGCGCTCGATCCTGGCCCACTCGTTGCTCGCCAGCTCCTCAGCAGCGCGTTCCACGTAATGGCGAATCAACCGCACGAGCCGCTCGCGCTGCTCGCCGGTCATCGCTGCGAACGATAGCCCGCGCAGCGGCGCTGCGGGATCGGCGTAGCGATAGTTCCTGGTCAGGATGTCGTCCGGCGCCACCGGATCGACGATCGCCACCGCCTTCTGGGCCGGGTCCAGGCTGCGCAGCAGCTCGCGCGCCAGTTCCTCCTCGGCCGCCAGGGTGCGCAGGCCCGCGTGTGGCCCGTGGCGCACCGTGGCCGGATTGGCCCCCAGGAACAGCGGGGTGCAGGCGACCAGCTCGCGGTCGACCACGGTGAAGTGCAGCCCGATGTGGTGCCCGCCGACCCGCCAGGCCCAGGGGTCCGCGCCGCCCGGTGTGCCGAACACACTGAACCAGTACATCTCCTCGTCGCGCGGCCAGGGCCGGGGAAGCTGCTCCACGATCTCCGCCAGGTCCAGGATCGGCTCCAGCGCGATGATCTGGCGCACCTCCTGGCGGGCCCGCGGGCCCAGCCCCGTGTCGAGCAAGGCGAAGGCGCGCTCTCGCTGGGGCGGGCGCATGTGCTTGAGCAGCAGCCCGTTGCGCGGCACTGGGGTGTAGTGCCAGAAATAGCGCTCGTCGCCGGCGAAGGGAAACGCGGCGACGGCTCGCTGCCGGTCGCTCAGGCAGTCGAGAAAGCGATTCGCCGCCTCCGCCATGCGCTGAGCAGTGGTCGGGGCGCGAGAAATCTGGGTCAGATCGGCAAGCATCGTCGCGCTCCCCAGGACAGAATGGGCATGCTGAGCACACGATAGCACGTCCCGCCCCGCCCGTCAGCCACGGCCAGAGGCACAGCGGGCTGTCTTCAACGGATCGGAGGACCACCAGAACCTCCTCCCACCCCCCGTGGCAGTTTTGGCACTTTTTGGCCGATATTCGCCCATGTCCGGGCGGGGCCACGGGTGTATGCTGGCCGCGCCGTGGCCGCAGCGCGCGGAGCAGGCCGCGACAGGAGGGGCCATGGCTGGCTGGAGACACATACCACGGTGGGGAGCAAGCCCAGGGAGAGTACGCCTGGGCGGGCCAGGCGCGGGGAGATGGCGACTGGCGGGCGCTGTGCTGCCAGCGCTGCTGCTCCTGCTGCCCCTCGGGGCGCTGGGCGCGGCGGCGCCGCCGGGTGGGCACTGGGACCTGACGGGGAGCATGCACCAGGGCCGTGATGACCACACCGCGACGCTATTGGCCGACGGGCGGGTGCTGGTCGCGGGGGGCTGCTGCTTCCTCGCCACGGCGGAGCTCTACGACCCTGCCAGCGGGACCTGGACCGAGACGGGCAGCCTGCATAGCGTCCGCTACTACCACACCGCGACACTACTGGCCGACGGGCGGGTGCTCGTCGCCGGGGGCTCCAACGGCGGCTTCCTCGCCACAGCGGAGCTGTACGATCCCGCGACAGGCACCTGGAGCGAGACGGGCGCCATGCACGACGCCCGCGGGCACCACACCGCGACGCTACTGCCCGACGGGCGGGTGCTCGTCGCCGGGGGCGAAGGCAGCACCTTCACCGTCCTCGCCTCGGCAGAGCTGTACGATCCCCAGACGGGCACCTGGGCCGAGACGGGCAGCCTGCATGGTATCCGCGACTACCACACCGCGACGCTACTCGCCGACGGCCGGGTGCTCGTTGCGGGGGGCGAGGATGCCAACCCCGTCGCCACGGCGGAGCTGTACAACCCTGCCAGCGGCACCTGGAGCCCGACGGGCAGCTTGCACCAGCGCCGCTACCTGCACACCGCGACGCTGCTGCTGGACGGCCGGGTGCTCGTCGCCGGGGGCTGCTGCGACGAGGTCAACTACCTCGCCTCGGCAGAGCTATACGATCCCGCGACAGGCACCTGGAGCGAGACGGGCGCCATGCACGACGCCCGCTTGTACCACACCGCGACGCTGCTCGCCGATGGGCGGGCCCTGGCTGCGGGGGGCGAAGACAACCACTTCAACGACCTCGCCAGGGGGGAGCTGTACGACCCGCAGATGGGCACCTGGAGCCCGACGGGCAGCTTGCACCAGGCCCGCTACCTGCACACCGCGACACTGCTGCTGGACGGCCGGGTGCTGGCTGCGGGGGGCTTCGGGCCCTGCAACCCCTACTGCACAGACCTCGCCTCGGCGGAGCTGTTCATCGAGACGCCGTGTACCGGTCGCGCCGAGGAGACCGAGCAGCCCTACGTCGCGTTCGGGCGCGGCTGGCGGCACGCGACGGACGCCCAGGCATCGGGTGGCGGCGTGGCGCTGGCGAGCACCCCAGGCGCCCAGGCCAGCTTCACCTTCCCCGGGCGCGGCACCCGCCTGATCGCGACCGTCGGGCCGAAGATGGGCAAGCTGGACGTGGCGGTGGATGGCCGCTACTACACCACGGTCGATCTCTACGCCCCTGTGGTGCGCCACCAGGTGGTTGTCGCCTTCGTGCACGGGCTGGCCCAGGGCAGCCACACCGTGACCTATACGGTCAGGAGCGACAAGAACACCTTGTCCAGCGGCTACTGGTGCCCGCTGGACCGCTTCGACCACCACGTCCAGGAGTAGACCGGACGCGCGCGCAGCAGCGGGGCTGGAGCCCGGGATGCCCAGGCGGCCCCGCTGCTGCGTCTGGGGAGGACGCCCCCGCGCCCTGGCGCCCGGTAGGGCAGTGCCGCGGGAGCCCGCGGACTGTGAGAGTTTGACAGGCGCGCGGCCGGAGGCGCACGCTAGGTGCAGGGACGCGCGCTCGGGCGCCCGAGCGCGTCTGCCTGCCGCCGCGCTGCGCCGAGGTCTACCCCGATGCCCGGACCGGTCTGGTGGTTTGCCTGCTCCCTGTCCGCGATGGCGACGCTGGTCGTCTTCGTGCTGTCGGCGCTGGCGCCGCTGGTCGCCTCGCCTGATGGGGAGCGGCAGTGGGCCAGCGGCCAGCTCCCGCCCGGGGTGGTGTGGGCGTGGGGCTCGAACATCGCCGACCAGCTCGGCAACGTCACGACGACCTATGGCGGCAATCCCACGCCGTTGCGCGCCGGTGAGCTGAGCGACGTGGTGGCGGTCGCGGCCGGCAGCGACTTTGGCCTGGCGCTGAAGAAAGATGGCAGCGTCTGGGCCTGGGGCGACAACCGCTACGGGGAGCTGGGCGGGGGAAGCGGCCCACGCGGCGCGGCGGTGCGGGTGCGCGGCCTATCGAGGATCCGCGCCATCGCCGCCGGAGGTGGCCACAGCCTGGCGCTGCGGGACGACGGCACGGTGTGGGCCTGGGGCAACAACTGCTGCGGCCAGATCGGCGCGGACGGCGGGAACAGCCCGACGCCGCTACGGGTGAATGGCCTGGCCGACGTCGTCGCGGTCGCCGCGGGCAGCCTGTTCAGTCTGGCGCTACGTGCGGATGGCACCGTGTGGGCCTGGGGCGCGAATGAGTCCGGCCAGCTCGGCCGGGGCGTGTTCGACACGTACCCGAGCCCGGGGCGTCCGACGCCCGCACCGGTGCAGGGGCTGAGCGGTGTCACCGCGATCGCCGCGGGCACCACTCATGCTCTGGCGCTGAAGCCCGACGGCACCGCCTGGGCCTGGGGGAACAATCGCTTCGGGCAGCTTGGCGACGGGTCGACGGCCACCAGCGCGCTGCCAGTGCAGGTTCAGGGGCTGGCGAGCGTGGTGGCCCTTGCGGGAGGCAGCTCGCACAGTCTGGCGCTGCGAGCGGATGGCACGGTGTGGGCCTGGGGCTGGAACAGCTATGGCCAGCTTGGCAACGGCTCCGTCGCCAGCAGTCCCTACCCGGCGCAGGTGCGCGGGCTGCGCGACGTCGTCGCGATCAGCGCTGGCGGCTTCCTGGATACCCTGTACGTGTCGGCTGGGCACAGCCTGGCCCTGCGGCGGGACGGCACACTCTGGAGCTGGGGGGCCAATCGGAGTGGCCAGCTCGGCAGCGGCGTGACGAACCGTATCCCGAACATGCTCCCAACGGAGGTGCGCGGGCTGCGCGGGGTGACGGCGATGGCGGCGGGCGGCTCGTTCTCGCTTGCCATGACCCCGCTGACGGTCCGGGTGGCCAATGGTGCGTTCCAGCCCCCCGAGCTGTCGGTTCAGGCTGGCGATACGGTCACCTGGGTCAACGCCGACACCATGGCCTACGCCACGGTGGCCGAGCAGGGCGCCTGGGATTCTGGCACGCTGCTGCCGGGCCAGTCGTTCTCCCGCGCCTTCCCCCTTGCCGGCAGCTACAGCTACTCTTGCCCGCTGCACCCGGGGCTGCGGGGGCGCGTCGCGGTCTCCAAGGCCCCGTATACCCGGGTGGAAGACGATTCCGAGCAGATCACCTACGCCGGGCAGTGGAAGCAGCAGCGACAGAACCAGGCCAGCCACGGCGGGATCTCCTTCTCCAATGATCCTGAGGGGAGCTCCGCCAGCTTCACCTGGACCGGCACCGACCTGGCCGTGCTGATGGTCACCGGGCCGGAGATGGGGATGGCGTCTATCGTGGTCGACGGCGACCAGGCGGGCCAGCTTGTCGACCTGTACAGCCCGGCTGTCCAGTTCGAGCAGCGCGTGTTCGTCCTCCAGGACCTCCCGCTGGGGGCCCACCAGGTCACTATCGCCCCGGTCCACCAGCACAACACCCGCTCGCGTGGCTACACCGTCGCCCTGGACGCTCTCGAGGCACGCTGAGGCCGCTCTGGTCAGCGCCGGAGCGGGGGACTATCATCGGAAGCTCAGCCGACACCGCGCAGGAGGCCCGGATGCCGAACTTCCCGATCGTCGATTCCCACGTCCACCTGTACGATCCGACGCGCTTCCGCATGCCCTGGCTGGATGGCAACGACCTGCTGAACCGGCCCTATGGCCCCAAGGAGTACCGCGAGCACACGGCGGGCATCGACATCGGCCAGATCGTCTTCGCCCAGGTAGAGGTGGCGCCGCCCTACGCTCTGTTGGAGGCGCAGTGGGTAGACGACCTGGCCAACACCGAGGAGCCCCGCATCACCGGCATCTTCCCCTGGGCGCCCGTTGAGTACGGCGAGCGCGCTCGGGCGTTCTACCAGGCGCTGACCGAGATCAGCCCGCGCATCAAGGGCGTCCGCCAGATCACCCAGTTCGAGCCCGACCCGGAGTTCTGCCTGCGCCCCGACTTCGTCCGCGGCTGCCAGATCCTGCCCGAGTACGGGCTCACCATGGACCTGTGCATCTACCACCCACAGATGGGGCCGACCACCGAGCTGATCCGCCGCTGCCCGCAGACGCTGTTCGTGCTGGACCACATCGGCAAGCCGGACATCAAGAACCATGTCCGCGATCCCTGGTGGCAGCAGATCAAGGAGATGGCCGACCTGCCCAACGTCTACTGCAAGATCAGCGGCGTTGTCACCGAAGCGGACCACAAGCGCTGGACGCTGGATGATGTCCGTCCCTACATCGAGCGCGTGCTGGAGGTGTTCCCCGAGGACCGGGTGATGTACGGGGGCGACTGGTCCGTGGTCTTGATGGCCGCGCCCTACCGCCGCTGGTACGAGACGGTGGAGACGATCACCGAGGGGCTGTCCGACGCCGCCAAGCGGAAGTTCTGGGCCGACAACGCCCGGCGCTTCTACCGCCTGCCGTAGCGAGGCCGGCGCCACCAGCGGGTTCGCCCGCAGGATCTGGCGCTCGGCGGATCTGGCCTGAAGCAGGCACGCTTATCGCGGGCGCCCGCGGGCGTGCCGCCAGAGCAGTCCGGCCCCGAGCAGCCCGAGGCCGAGCCCGGCCGGCCAGAACGCCAACCCTGCCGGGCCGTCCGCCTCGCCGTTGCGTGGGAGCGTCCGCGGGGTGGCGGTCACCGGGAGCGGGCTGGGCAGCGGCGCGCGCGTGGCGCTCGGCGGGGCTGCGGCGCTGAGGGCGATGGCACTGAGGGTGACCTGCTCGCCGGCGACGTTGACGGTGACGTTGTACACCCCGTCGGGTAAGTACACATTGGTTCCGAAGTGGCGGCCCGCGGGCCCACCCTGGAGCGGGATGAGTGGGGGGCTGAAGCGCTGGCTGTCCGGCAGGTGCACCAGCTCGATCGTCGGCGGCGGGTTGGTGACAATCGCTCCGGTCTTCACCACGAAGACGGTCAGGTCGACGTGGTGGTTCACCGCTCGCCCCTGGGCATCTACGTCGGGCGGGAGCACCGGCGGGGCGCCATCCGGGCCCGGCAGCGCCAGCTCGGTGCCGGCGGGCGGCGGCGGCGCCCCTTCCGGACCCGGGAGCAGCCGCACCGCCGGCCCGATCCGCAGCCCGACGTTGTAGGTGTCGGTGAGCCGGTTCCGCTGCACCGGGACCTCCTGGGCGAGCGTGGCGAGCGGCGCCACCGCCAGCAGGAGCAGCGGGAGCAGCGGCAGGCTACGCTTCAGGAATGCCGGGCACGGCATGCGGTCCCTCCTCGACGTGCCCACGCGGACGCGACAGCCGAGCGCGCGCCAGCCGCCACAGCATACGACTTTCGCGTAACCCGAACGTCTCCGCCAGCGCCAGATACACCGCCGCGCCGAGCCCGAGCAGGACGACCAGCTCCAGCCCGAGCGCCAGCGTCCCGCCCGCGGGCAGGAGCCGCGCCCAGGCTCCGTGCGCGAGCACGAGCGCGCCGCCCATGCCCAGCGCCGCTGCCAGCGCCCGGCCGACGAAGCTGGCCAGCGCCGGGTTGACCAGCCCGCCGATGCGCCTCTGGAGCAGGGCGAACAGGACGATGCCGTGGACGCTGTTCTGCACCGCGTTCGCCGTTGCCAATCCCACCACCCGCCAGGGCCCGAGCAGCGCCAGCGCCGTCGCCAGGTACACTCCCACGCCCAGCACCCCGATCAGCACCGGGGTGCGCGTGTCCTTGCGGGCGTAGAAGGCGAAGATCAGGAGCTGGTCGAGCGCGGTGAAGGGGAGCTGCGGGGCATAGGCGAGGAACGTTGCCGCGGTGCGCGCGGTGTCGGCCGGGTTGAAGGCGCCACGCTCGAACAGCAGCCGGATCAGCGGCTCCCGTAGCACGATCAGCCCGACCATCGCCGGCAGCATCAGCAGCAGCACCAGCCGCACCCCCAGCAGCAGCGTGCTCCGATAACCCTGGCTGCTCCCTGGCCGCCCCTCGCGCTCCTCGCTGGCGTAGCGGGCCAGGGTGGGCAGCACGGCGTAGCCGACCGCGGTGGCGACCAGGCCGAGCGGGAACTGGATCAGCCGGGTGGCGTAGCCCATCACGGTGATGCTGCCCGGCTCCAGGTGTGAGGCGAGATTGCGGTCGATCACGATCCCGGCGATCGTCACTACCATGCCGGCTGCAACCGGGGCGTACAGCCGGATGATGGCGCGGATCTCCGGCAGGTGCAGGTCGAGCACCGGCCGGTACACCATCCCCCGCAGCCCCGGCGCCTGCAGAGCGAGCTGCCCGAACGCGCCCAGCAGCACCCCAACCACCAGCGAGGTGACGCCGAGCCACTGGTGCAGCGCCAGCGCCCCGACGATGATCCCGCCGTTGTAAACCGCCACCGCGAACGCCGGGAGCGCAAACCGCTGCCGGGCGTACAGCACCGCCATCGCCACCCCGGCCAGCCCCTGCAGCACCACCGCCAGCAGCAGCACCCGGGTCATGAGCACCGTTTGCGCCTGCTGCCCCGGCGCGAACCCGGCGCCGAGCACCTGGATGACCCAGGGGGCGAGCGCGATCAGGATCAGCACGACCGCCCCGAGCGCGAGTGCGGTCAGGTTGAACACTACGCTCACCACGCGCCAGAGCCGCGCCGCCTGCTCCGGCGCGGCGTAGTCGACGAACACCGGCACCAGCGCCGCGGTGATCGCCCCGCCCACCAGCAGGTCGTACACCATCGTCGGTACCGCGGCGGCGACGACGAAGGCGTCCGTGCCGCCCGTGGCGCCGAACAGCCAGGCCATCACCTGCTCGCGCACCAGCCCGAGCAGCCGGCTGGTGACGTTGCCGAGCAGGATGATCGTGGCGGCGGAGGCGATAGAGAGCGCCCCGAGCTCGGAGTCCCCCGCGTCGCCCCACGTCCCAGCCCGTGCAGCCGCAGGCGGCGGCTCCGCTTCAAACCGTGGCGCGGCCGGCTCCGAGTCGTGGCTCACGAGCCGGTCGGCTCCGGCCGGGCGGCTGGGAGGCCGGGACGCGGAATGCGGGGCCTCGGAGCCGCGTCCCAGGACCGCAGCAGGTCTGGCAGCTCGGTCAGCGTGGTGATGCGCGGCTCGTAGCGGCCCGCCAGGCGGCCCCGGCGATCCAGTAGCACCGCGGTGATCCCGACCTCGGTCGCCGGCAAGATGTCGTTCTCGATGCTATCGCCCACGTGAGCGACCTCGCGTGCTGGCACCCTGGCCCGCTCCAGCGCCCGCTCGTAGATGCGCCGATCTGGCTTCGCGACCAGCTCCACTCCGGACACCACCGCGAACTCGATCAGGGTGGAGACCTCCAGACTGATGAGCAGGTCCTCCAGCCAGTCCTCCCAGTTGGAGACCACCGCCAGCCGATAGCCCTGCTCCCGCAGCGCGTGCAGCGTGGGCAGTGCGTCCGGGTACAATTTCCAGGTCTCCAGCTTGAGGAACTCCTCGTACAGGCGCCAGGGGAGCTCGCCGGGCTCCGGGGCGCCGAGCGCCTGCAGGAACCAGTGGTAGATGTCCAGCCAGAAGCGCTCCGCCTCCGCCCGGGTCAGCGGATAGCGCTCGCCGCGCGCCTCCCGCTCGCGAAGCCGCTTCCACACCTGCGGCTCGGCGCGCTCAACGTCGGCCGCCGTCACCGGGAAGCCATGCGCAGTGCAGATGCGGGCGACGACGTCGTGAAAGCTCGGGTGCGGGTCAACCAGCGTCGCGCCTACGTCCAGAAAGATGGTAGAGATTGCCCGTGCCATGCCCCGAGGCTACGCGCCGGGTTTGCGCAGCGTCAAGGGCGGCGCGCCCTCGGCCGGCACCCGCACTGCACGGGAGAGCGCGCCGCTGTGCCAGAACGCGGCGATGCCAAGCAGCGTCGCGGTGACGACGAACAGCGGCACCCTGAGCAGCGGGTGTCCGGGGTAGTCGCAGCCGAGCAGGAGGATAAGCGGGGCGTGCCATAGTCCCCAGATCGCTCCGTGGCCGATCAGCCCCGGCCAGAACCCGAGCAGCGTCATCAGCCGTGGCAGCAGGGAGCCGCGCCAGTCTGGCTCCTCGCCGAAGGTGAGCAGGCCATTGGCACCGCGACCGCCAGTGCTCCAACTCGCGCGCTGGCCGCGTGGACGGCTCCGGCGCGAGCGCTCGCGCCGCGCGCTACTCGTGTCCGCCAGCGTGGTTCTCGTCCACTGCGCCGCGCTCCGGGGAGCTGATCCAGCCAGGCTCCTGGCCGGGGATTGCCACTCATGCCCGTCCTCCCCTGGGGCGCGTCATTCCGCCGGCGGCCAGTCGACGTTGACGACGAGCGTCTCCTGCGAAGAGCGGGCCAGGATCATCTCGATCGGCTCCTCCTGGCTCAGATTGCTCTCGCGGTGGATCACGAAGGGCGGCACCCAGACGAAGTCGCCCGGACCGGCCTCGACCGAGCGCTCCAGCCGGGGACCAAAGTCGAACCGGGCCCGGCCGCGCAGCAGGTAGATACCCGTCTCGCAATTGGCATGGTGGTGCACCCCGGAGATGGAGCCCGGCGGGAGGGTGACGTAGCCCATCCAGATGTGCTGCGAACCCGTCGTCACGTTGGCGATCGCCGCGGTGCGCAGCATCCCTGCTGTCTGGTGGCGCCCCTCCACCTGGCGCTGCTCCGGGTGGATCACCCGCAGCTCGCCTGCTACACCCTGCTCGTGCGCCATTGCTCTCTCCTCGCTGGCAGTTCCGCCGCTATAGTGTCGCACAGCAGCGCGATCAGCGCTCGGCAGGGTGAACATGCCGGAAGCGACGCTGAACGGGGTGCGGCTGTACTACGAGACGCACGGCCAGGGGCCGGCGCTAGTCTTCCTGCATGCGATGACGCTGGACCACCGCGAGTGGGACGATCAGGTGCCCGCTTTCCGCGACCGCTACACCGTCATCACCTACGATCAGCGCGGCCACGGCCGCAGCGAAAGCCCGGAGACCTACGGGGTGGAGCCGGATGCGGCCGACCTGGAGGCGTTGCTCGACTACCTGGGCCAGCCGTGGGCGCACCTGGTGGGGCTGTCGCGGGGTGCGGCGATCGCGGTGGCGCTGGCGCTCCGCCGCCCGGCCCGGGTGCGCTCGCTGGTGCTGGCCGACCCCTACATCGCCGGCTACGAGTTCCAGACCCCGCTCAGCGATCCGCCCTTCTGGAAAGTGGCCCGCGCCCAGGGGGTGGAGGCCGCGCGGCAGGTCTGGCTGACCGCCGCTCCGCCGATGGCTCGGGCGCTGGCCGACCCGCGGCTGCGGCCACGGATCGAGGCGATGGTGCAGGCGTTCTCCGGCCAGATGTGGATCAAGGGCGGCCGCGAGCCCGACCATCTCTCCCGGCTGGGCGAGATCGCCGCCCCCACCCTGGCGCTGGCCGCGGAGTACGACCCGCTCGACTTCCAGCGCGTGGCCGACCTGGCCGCGGAGCGCATCCCTGGCGCCCGCCGCGTCACCCTGCCCGAGGCCGGCCACCTGTCCAACCTGGAGAACCCAGCCGGCTTCAACCAGCTCGTCGGTGGCTTCCTGGATACGCTGGAACTGGCGGCGCCCCGCGCCTGAGCGCGGGCACGCCGGGACGACCTGGGGCGCGGTGCTCCGGCTACTCCTCCCGTGCAGGGTCTCCCAGCGCCGCCTCGTCGCTCGGGCCGAGCGGGGGCGCGGCCCGGCCGTAGGTCTCGACGTCCAGGTCCGACCCCGCGGGCGGCGGCGCCGCCCCGCCGCTGAGGCCGATGTCCGTCGCCGGCCCCGTGCCCGGCACTGCCCCGGCCCCGGTGCTGGCGCTCGGGTCGGTCCGGCGAAGGTCAGGCTCGTGGCCAGAGCTCGGCTGCTGGTCGACCTCCTCCAGCCGCCGGTCGTGAGCGAGGTTGCGATCGTCGCGCCCTTGCTCCTGTACCTGGTCGATCGCCGGGCCACGCTGGGGCTCCCGCTCGACCGCGCTGCCGCCCTGCCCGCTCGTCGCCCCGGGCATCGTGCCACCCGTGTTCGTGCTCATGTCCCTGCTCCTTGTGGGCGCGAGCGCCCATCGCCCCGAGGGCGTGCAAGCGCCATACCGCGGGCGTACGGGGGACTAGCGCGGAGCGCCGAGGACGGGCTGAACAACCGGGGTGCCGCTGGGGACGCCTTCCTGGACGATCAGCAGCGGGTCGCCACCCACGTAGTAGTAGCCGGGCGGGTCGGTGGGGCCCACCGCGGTGGCCGGTGCAAGGTCCACCACGTACCAGCCAGCCGTCTCCTCCAGCGGCTGCTGTCGGCCGAGCTTGTCCACCAGCAGCGCCGCCTCGCCCTGCTTGGGAATGCGAGCCTGCAGCGGCTTGCCGGAGGCGTTCCAGAGCACGCTGACGCGCTCCGAGCCGCGATCGACCACCACCTGGTAGACCAGCCAGTTGGGATAGTACGAGCCCGGGTTGTCCGGCCAGGGCACGCCCCAGGGGCGGGTGGAGCGTTTCAGCGGCGCGAAGGTGTAGCGGTCGCCGTGCGTCAGGTAGGTGCTGGCGGTCTGATACGCCTGGAACGCCGGGCGAGGGCTGCCGTCGTCATGCTCCAGCCCCCACACCTCCTGCTCGCGCCAGATGTGATTATCGGTGAGCTGGTACCACAGCGCCCGGCTCCAGCCGGCTGCCAGCGCCATGGCAAACGCCTGGATGGTGAACGCGGCCTGCTCCTCCAGAGTGCAGCGCTGGTGGTCATCCGGCTTCGGGGTCTGCGGATCGTCGAACGGCATGCAGTTCAGCTCGGTCACCCAGAGCGGCTTGGCGATCCCCGCGCGCTTGAGCGTGTCCTGCAGCTCGAAGAACACGCGGTAGATGTCGTCCGGGGCGCGGTAGAGGTTCATCGCGATGGCATCAAAGAACCAGTTGTTGTCTGCCGCCTCCGGGTCCTGCGCCGCCAGCTTCAGCAGCCGCTTGACAAACAGCGAGCGGCCATTGACGACGTCCACCCAGTACGCGGTCGGGCCGAGCACTACCTGGGCGTCGGGATCCGCCGCCTTGACGGCGCGGTAGGCATCCTTCAAGAGCTGCCAGTACTCCGCATCTGTCCCGTCCCAGGTCCAGGAGCCGCCCGCGCCATTGTCGCCCGGGCGGAAATCCATCTCGTTCCAGATCATCCAGGCGCTGACCTGCCCCCGGTAGTGGCGGGCGAGCCGTGAGACGAACTGCGCCCAGGGGCCGTTGGGGTCACCCAGCCCGATCGGCACCGAGCGCTCCCCCTGGCTTGGGTCGCGCGCAGCCCAGGCGGGGGTGAACTGGATCAGGCCGACGATGTCCCGCCCGCCCTGGCGGTCCGCGCGGAGCAGCGCGGGCGGGAAGTAGCGATCGGGCTGGAAGCTGGCCGGGCCGTCGGGCTCGATCGCCGCCCAGGAGAACAGCACCCGGTCCACGCCGGCCCGCGACAGGCGCAGCGCCGCCGGGTCGCGCCAGCCTTCCGACATTCCGAGGCGCGGATCGAGCGCCGCGTGGCGCCACCCTGCCGCCAGCTCGGTCCGCGCCGCCGGCTGGAGCCCGGCGAACTCCGTCGGCGCCGCCGCTACGGGTGCTGGCAGCAGCCCCAGCAGCAGCGCTAGCAGCAGCAGAGGCCCGCCTCGGATCATCGGCCACACCGCCCCGATTGGCTTCCGCAATGTTAACGGGATGCCATGCCGCTGGCCTCGCTGCGACGCGCGCCTCGGCGGTGGCTATACTACCGGCATGGTTCTGTCAACGCAGCCGGTCGAGATCACCCGCGACGCCGGCGAGCGCCAGATGGCGATCCGCTGGGCGGACGGCCACCTCTCCCTCTATCCCTGGCGGCTGCTGCGCTTCCACTGTCCCTGCGCCTGGTGCAGCGGCGAGTGGGGGCAGCCCGGCGCCCTGGCTGGAACCCAGCCGGAGGATCTGTCCGAGGAGCAGACAACGCTGGAGGACATCGCCCTGGTGGGACGCTACGCGCTCCAGCCGACCTGGGCCGACGGCCACGCGACGGGGATCTACAGCTTCCGCCTGCTCCGCTCGCTCTGCCCCTGCGGCCAGTGCGGCTCCGCCGCCAGCCCGTAGCCGCTCAGTGCCCGCCGCCGGTCGGCAGCTCCTGCTTCCGGCCGCGCAGCGCCGCCTCCACCGCCAGCCACTGCCGCCGCCGCGCCTCCTGCTCCTCGCTGAGCCGGCAGATGACCAGGATGCGCCAGACGTTGGCACTGGCCAGCGCGAACTGAACGTCCACGAGCTGGCTCGGCTCCAGCCCGACCGTGTTGAGGAAGCTGTCGAGCTGCGCAGTGTCGGAGAACACCGCCGAATGCCAGCTCGGGCTGCCGCTGTCGTCGCCTGGATTCACGCACGCCTCCCGCCCCGCGGTATGCTTGCCTTCGGCCGGCTATGGAGGATAGCCGGGCCGCCCACCTCGCGCCCGGCCCGCCCCGGGCGATACCATAGCCTGCGCCGTGCCGGGCCCGCGGGGCGTCCAGCGCCCAGATTGTGCCCGTTGCCAGAAGGGAGCGCCATGAAGATTCGCGACGTGTCCGCCGTTGCCCTCTCCTACGACTTTGGAGGCAGGAGCATCACCCTGGGCGTCGGCAAGGCGGTCAAGCGCGACGTCGTGGTGGTGCGGGTGCGCACCGACGACGGCATCGTCGGCTACGGCGAGAGCCACCACGCCCTGGCGCCGCAGGTCGTGGCGGACCTGGTGAACACCAGCCTGGCCCCGCTCGTGGTCGGCGAGGACCCGCTGGCCGTCGAGCACCTCTGGGACAAGATGTACTTCAGCCAGGGCCGCACCCACCACGCCGGCTGGGCGATGTGGAAGGCGATGAGCGGTATCGACATCGCCCTGTGGGACATCCGGGGCAAGGCGCTCGGGCTGCCGCTCTGGCGCCTGCTCGGCGGAACCAAGAAGCGCATCCGCGCCTACGCCGGGGGCATCAGCCTCGGCTACCAGCCGCCGGAGTCACTCGCCGAGGAGGCCCAGGGCTACGTCGAGCAGGGCTTCACCGCGCTCAAGCTGCGCCTGGGCGACAGCGTAGAGAACGACCTGGCGCGTGTCCGCTACGTTCGCCAGGCACTCGGCGATCACGTCGACATCATGGTCGACGTCAACACCAAGTACACCTACCAGCAGATGCTCCGGCTCGCCCCCGGGCTGGAAGAGTGCAACGTCTACTGGATCGAGGAGCCGTTTCCGCCGGACAACGTTCGCGACTACGCCCTGCTGGCGCCCCGCACCCGCATCCCCCTGGCCGCGGGCGAGAACCACTTCCTGCGCTATCAGGCGCGCCAGCTCCTGGAGACGGAGGCGGTGCAGATCCTCCAGCCAGACGTCTCCAAAGCCGGCGGGGTGACCGAGACCAAAAAGATTGCCGATCTCGCCGCCGCCTACCGCCGCCCCTTCGCCCCGCACACCTCGATGAGCGGGATCAACTCGGCCGCCACCCTCGCCCTGCTGGCCGTCTGCAGCAACGCGCTGATCTACGAGGCCGACGTCGCGCGCGTCAACCCCTTCCGCGACGACCTGGTCAGCCCGAAGCCCGTGGTTGGCCGCGACGGCTGCATCGAGCCGTATGACGGCCCGGGCCTGGGGATCGAGGTGGACGAATCGCTCTTCGCGAAGTATCCGGGCATCCCCGGCCCCTGCTACTACTGAGCGCGGCGCGGGCCGCCCCGGTGCTCGAGCGCCTCTCCTCCCGCTCGCTTGCGGGAGCCCCGGCGGAGGCGCTCGCCGTTGCGCAAGGCATGGCGATGGTCCTTGCCGGCCGGCCGGCAGCGGAGGCGGCCGCCCCGCTGGAGGAAGCGCTCGCGCGTGCCGAGGTGCGCGCGGAGAATTGGGACACGCGGGCCGCGCTGCTCTGGAGCCTGGTTGTGGCTGAGCGCTTCGACGCGGTCGAGGCCGCGCTGAAGCCCATGGTCACGGAGGTCCACCGCTCTGGCAGCGCGCGCGGCTTTGTCGCCACCTACAGCACCCTCGGCCTGCTCAAGCTGCGCCTGGGAGCGCTTCCGGAGGCGGACGCGGCCGCACGGGTCGCCCTGCGTGTGCTCCAGGAGGGCGATTTTCGGCCGGGGCTTGCGTTCGCCGCGACCGTACTGGCTGACGTCGCGATCGAGGCCGGTGAGCTTGACGAGGCACAGGCGCTGCTCGCGCTCCTTCCTCAGGCGGGCTGGCCGGCGGGCGTCGGCACCGTCTTGATCCCGGCCGCTCGTGGACGGCTCCGGCTTGCCCAGGGCCGACCGGCGGAGGCGTTAGCCGACTTCCAGACGTGCGCGGCGATGTTCAGCCCCGAGGTCTGGGGGACGGCGATGCGCGACGTCGGGTATCTGCACGCCCGCGCGGGCGCAGCCCGGGCGCTGCTGCGACTGGGAGAGCGCGAGCGCGCCCGCGCAGTGGCGCAGGCCGAGCTGGCCGATGTGCGGGTATTCGGCACGTCGCGCGCGCTCGGGATCGCTCTGCGCGTTGCCGGACTCGCTCAGGGCGGCAAGCGTGGGCTTGAGCTCCTAGGCGAATCGGTGGCCACCCTGCGGAGCTCGCCAGCGCTGCTCGAGCGGGCACACTCGCTGGTCGAGCTGGGGGCAGCGCTGCGCCGGGCCGGCCAGCGTGTCTCCGCGCGCGAGCCACTCGCCGAGGCGCTCGACCTCGCCGCCCGCTGCGGCGCCCGGCCGCTCGCCGCCCGCGCCCGTGAGGAGCTCAAGGCCACCGGCGCCCGCCCGCGACGCGCGTGGCGCACTGGTCTGGAAGCGCTGACCCCGAGCGAGCTCCGTGTCGTGCGGCTGGTGGCCGAAGGCCGCTCCAACCGCGAGATCGCCCACGAGCTCTACGTGACGCTCAAGACGATCGAGGGGCACCTCTCGCGGGCGTACACCAAGCTCGGGATCGAAGGTCGCGGCCAGTTGTCCAGGATCCTCGAAGGAGAAAAGACCAGGGTACCCACCCGCTAGCGAACGACCCCTCGCCGGCGCGACCCTTCGGTCAACACTCTATCGACTGAAGGAGGTTCTCATGACGATGACCACGCGCGAGGCGTTCGAGCAGGGGACGGCGACCTTCAACGCCCACGACCGCGACGGGTTCGCGGCAGTGCTCGCGGACGACGTCGTCTTCGAGGCGCCAGGTGGGATGCGCGGCGAGGGAAGGGCGGCCTGTGTCGAGTTCTTCAGCAATTGGTTCGGCGCCTTCCCCGACGCGCACGTCGAGGTCCACGGCCTGTACATCCTCGGCAACGTCGCCGTCGAGGAGGGCACATTCACCGGGACGCACAACGGCGTTCTCCACAGCCCCATGGGCGACATCCCACCAACCGGCCGCTCTGTCGCGCTGGGCTACATCCAGGTGCTCCGCTTCCGCGATGGCAAGCACGTCTCGTTCCACCTGATGTTCGACCGGCTGCTGATGCTCGAGCAGCTCGGCCTCCTCCCAGCGCCGGCACCCGCGGGATGAACCCACGCACGGAGGGCGAGCCGAGCGGCCTCCCAGGGCGATGCAGCGACCGAGGCCATTCCTCCCGGCGCAACCTTTGGTCGGCCCCCGGCGACGTTCGCTATTCGTGCAGCGATCAGCAGTGTTCCGGAAGCACTGCGCGTGCACGGGCCTGGACGCCCACGGTGCACCGCTGTGCCACGCGCCCGGGCTGCTGATCCTGGGGAAAAGGGGACGGACTGGACGTTAACCCGGGCTGAGGACGTTCGCTGGCCACCTGTGGGGACCTGGCCACCGGAGATACCTCGGCGACCACTGGCGGGGTGTTCGCACCGGATCTTGACACCTCGACACTGACCAGCGCCTACATGTCTGCCGGCGAGCGCGAGAACTCTCCGCGCTCGCCATCCGGCATAGACTGTGTGTCTCAATCTCAAGCGTCCTAACCCGCGCGGTCCCTGCGGACGAGGTTACGCCGATCTCGGGGAGAGCCCTGATGACAGGGCAGCGAGACGGCCCGCAACGTTGGCATCCAGAGATGGAAGCCGCCTGGATCCAAGGAGGAACCCGTGGCTTTGCACAACTACTCGTTCGGACTGAACTCCTTCCACGTCGAGAACTGCCGCAGCAAAGGTGATCACAACGACAGCGATTGGCTTACCGTCACCGTCACGTCAAACAACACGGCATTCCCGCCGCAGACGCTGCTCATCGGCGACAACCTGCACGCCAATGACCGCGTCGAGAACGTGCTCAGCCGCGGGTTCGAGATCGACGACACGACGTTCGTGACGGTGACGCTGGTCGTGGTGAATCTCGCGCATAGCGACAATCAGGCCTCCGACGCCGCCTCCATCGCCCTGAAGGTGGGGGGCGCAGTCGTCGGGGTGGTGGGCGGGCTTGATGCGGCTGGCTTCGCGGGCCTCGATCCCAGCAAGCTGGAGGTCGGACTGCTCGAAGCCACCGCGGCGGCCCTGGAGGGCATCGGTGAGCTGCTCGGGTGGCACTCTTCCAACCCGAACTGCGACGGAGAAGTCGCCAGCCGGGTCTGGACGTTTCCACCGGGGGTGCTCACCGGTGGCCCGCAGTTGCTGGGCCCGGTCGTCGAAACCAGCCGATCCCCATCGGAGTGCGGACAAGACCCGCACAGCACCATCACCTACGTTGCCACGCCTGGCGCTGCGCTCGAGGTCCAGCTCGGTCGAGGGCCGCTCGCGGGTGTTTCGAGCACCCAGCGCGGCAGCCAGCTCTTCGCCCTGGGCCCTGAGCAGCAGGTCTGGTCGACCTTCTTCGACCCAGCCAACCTTGGACCCATGGCCGGGGGCTGGTCCGGATGGTTCCCGCTGGGCGATCGGACGTTCGCGCCCGGCACGCCCATCTCGGCCGTTAGTAGCGTAGAACGAGGGACGCAGATCTTCGCGCTCGGCGAGGGGCAGCGCATCTGGACCACCTTCTTCGATCCGGCCAATCTCGGCCCCGTGGCCGGGGGCTGGTCTGACTGGTTCCCACTGGGCGACAACGTCTTTCCCCCAGGCCCAGTTGCCGTAGTCTCCAGTGTCGAACGCGGCACGCAAGTGTTCGTGCTCGGCTTCGACCAGCACGTCTGGACGACGTTCTTCGACCCGGCGAATCTCGGGCCGATGGCCAGCGGTTGGTCCAACTGGTTTCCGCTCGGCAACGGCACCTTCGCCCCAGGCACACCCATCTCCGTGGTCAGCAGCACCCAGCGCGGCAGCCAGGTCTTCGCGCGGGGACTCGACCAGCGGGTCTGGACGACGTTCTTCGATCCGGCCAATCTCGGCCCGATGGCCGGGGGCTGGGTGGACTGGTTCCCCCTGGGCAACAACGTTTTCCCCGCAGGACCGGTCGCGGTAGTCTCCAGCGTCGAGCGGGGGACACAGGTGTTCGCCCTCGGGTTCGACCAGCACGTGTGGACCACGTTCTTCGATCCTGCCAATCGTGGCTCGATGGCCGGGGGCTGGTCGGGGTGGTTCCCGCTGGGCGATCGGACGTTCGCGCCCGGCACACCCATCTCCGTGGTCAGCAGCGTCGAGCGGGGCAGCCAGATCTTCGCGCTGGGACCTGACCAGCACGTCTGGACGACCTTCTTCGATCCAGCGAACCGCGGCCCGATGGCCGGGGGCTGGGTCAACTGGTTCCCACTGGGCGACAACGTCTTTCCCCCGGGACCGGTCGTGGTGGTCTCCAGCGTTGAACGGGGCACGCAGGTCTTCACCCTGGGGTTCGACCAGCACGTCTGGACGACGTTCTTCGACCCGGCGAATCTCGGGCCGATGGCCGGCGGCTGGTCCAACTGGTTCCCGCTTATCCAGGACCGAATGCCGTAGCGATCCGCTCCGGGGGCAGAGGTCGAGGGTACTGGGTGCGAAGACCACCTCCAGGTCGACGCCCCGCGGGGTGAGAGCCTGCTCGCACGAGTCCGCGACCAGCGCTTCGAGCGTCTCGCGGTTCGGTTTCACCCGTAGGGACACGGGTCGACGGCGAGCGCGCTGGATGTCTCGTCGCGTCCCCGCGGGGACACGACGACGCCGGCCACGCCGGGTGCTACCCGGAGCATATGGCCGGCGTCGCCCGCCGACGAGGTGTGTGCCTCCGGTTAGCTGCCCTTGGACGAGGCGCCGAGCTGCTGCTGCATCGCCGCCCGGTCCAGGTCGGACCACAGCTCGACGATCTTGCCGTTCTCGATCCGGCCCCGGGTGCGGCCGGCGACCGTGACCGGCTTGTTCTCCGGCCGGATCCCCATCACCTCGCCCCGCTGCGTTCCGCGCAGGGTCCAGCGGAACTCGAAGCTGTCGCCCTCTACCCGGACGTCCTCCGCGGTCATGTGCAGGTCTGGGAACGCCTGCCGCAGGGTCATCACCCGCTGTTTGACACCCTCGCGTCCAGGGACGTCGATCGGCTGGACGACCCCAGCGTACAGCCCGATGGTGCCGCCCTCCTCGCTGCCCACACCCTCCTTCGGGATGCTGCCGCCTTCCTTCACGTCGGGCGCGACGATCTCCTCCAGTACCGCGGTGTTGCCCTGGTTGAACACCTCCTCGACGTAGCGGTCGATGATCTGCCGAGTCTGCTGCATCGCCATGGTGTCGCTCCTTTACCGAGCAGCGCTGCGCTCTGCCGGCACGCGCCTGGCGCTCGCTGTTGCTGGGCTGCGAGGGTGCAGCAACCGTACCAGGCGTTGCCGCCTGCCAGGGACCATCCGTAGCATTACTCACCGCCTCTGACGCTCGGCTGGAAAGGACACCGCACGGATGGCAAGCAGCTCTCAGGGCGCCTGTCGCGTTGGCGTAGACATCGGCGGCACCTTCACCGACCTGATCCTGGTCGACGATACGACCGGCGCGCTCACCATCGGCAAGGTGCTGACGACACCTGGCGATCCCTCGCGGGCCGTCGAGGCGGTGCTGGAGGAGGCGCTGGAGCAGGCTGGCGTGCCGGCAGGCGAGGTGCGACACCTGGTCCACGGGACGACGCTCGTCACCAACGCCATCATCGAGCGGAAGGGGGCGCGCACCGCGCTGCTGGCGACGCGCGGCTTCCGCGACTCGATCGAGATCGGCAAGGAGCACCGCTACGAACTGTACGACCTGATGGTCGAGCTGCCGAAGCCGCTAGTGCCCCGCTACCTGCGCTTCGACGTCCCGCAGCGCACTCTGGCCGATGGGACGATCGAGGAGGAGCTGGACGTCGCCTACGTGGAACGGCTGGCGCGGGAGCTGCGCGCCAGCGGTGTGGAAGCGGTCGCCATCTCCTTCCTGCACAGCTTCACCAACCCGGAGCCGGAGCGCGCTGCCCGCGAGGCAGTGCTGCGCGCCGCGCCGGAGCTGCGGGTCTCGATCTCCTCCGAGGTCGTCCCGGAGATCCGCGAGTACGAGCGCAGCTCCACGACCGTGGCGAACGTGTACGTCCAGGGGCTGGTGGAGCGTTACTTGCGGGAGCTCCAGGCTCGGCTGGAGCGGCTCGGCTTCCGCGGCCGCTTCTTCGTCATGCTCTCCAGCGGCGGGATCGCCACGGTGGACACCGCGGCGCGCTTCCCGATCCGGCTGCTGGAATCCGGCCCGGCCGCCGGGGCGCTGGCGGCGGCGACCTACGGGCTGGCGAGCGGCTGGCCGAACCTGCTCTCGTTCGATATGGGCGGCACCACCGCCAAGCTCTGTGTCATCGAAGGCGGCCAGCCGCTGGTGGCGCACGAGTTCGAGGTGGACCGGGTCTACCGCTTCAAGCGCGGCTCCGGGCTACCGATGAAGGTGCCGGTGATCGAGATGATCGAGATCGGCGCTGGCGGCGGCTCCATCGCCCGGGTGGATGTCCTGGGTCTGCTGAAGGTCGGCCCTGACTCGGCCGGGGCCGATCCCGGCCCGGTCTGCTATGGCCTGGGCGGCATGGAGCCGACCGTGACCGACGCCGACCTGGTGCTCGGCTACCTGGACCCGGGCTACTTCCTGGGCGGCCGGATGCAGCTCGACCTGGAGGCGGCGCGGGAGGCGATCCGGACCCGGGTGGCGGACCGCCTCGGGATGTCGGTGGAGGAGGCGGCCTGGGGGATTCACCAGGTGGTGAATGAGAATATGGCCAACGCCGCCCGCGTCCACGCGGTGGAGCGGGGCAAGGACCCGCGCAGCTTCCCGCTGTTCGCCTTTGGTGGGGCCGGGCCGGTCCACGGCTACCGGGTGGCGGAGATTCTCGGCTCCCCGGCGCTGATCGCTCCCTTTGGCGCCGGGGTCACCAGCACCGTCGGTTTCCTGGCGGCACCGCTCGCCTTCGACTTCGTCCGCTCCTGGTACGGCCGGGTCGACACGATGGACTGGGAGCGCGCCAACGCGCTGCTGGCAGAGATGGAAGCGGAGGGCGAGGCGCTACTTACCTCATCGGGCGTGTCGCCCGAGCAGATCAGCCACCGCCGCGTCGCCGACATGCGCTACGTCGGCCAGGGCCACGAGGTGCGCGTCCCGCTCCCCGGCGGCCGGCTGGACGCCACGCAGGTGCCGGCGCTGCTGGCGGAGTTCGACCGCGTCTACCGCGAACTGTACGGTCGTTCCGGCCCGCCGGTGCCGGTAGAGGTCATCAACTGGCGCGTCGTCTCGTCCGGGCCGAAGCCGGAGCTGCGGCTGGGCGGTGTCGAGGGCGGCGGCCCCGCGGGCGGCACGGGCGACGGCGCGCGGGGGGAGGCCCGCCGGGCGCTCAAGGGGATGCGCCGGGCCTACTTCCCGGAGCGGGGTGGCTACACCGAGACGCTGGTCTACGACCGCTACCGGCTTGAGCCCGGCGCGGCGTTCGATGGGCCGGCGATCGTCGAGGAGCGCGAGTCGACCGTGATCGTCGGCCCGCGCGGCCACGCCGTGGTGGATCTCCAGCGGAATCTCGTCGTCACCTTCCCGACCCCGGATGCGGAGGCCAGCCGCGCATGACTGCTCGGGCCGCCATCGATCCCATTGTGCTGGAAGTGCTTTGGAACCGGCTGCTCTCCGTGGTGAACGAGCAGCAGGTGGCGCTGATGCGCACCGCCTTCAGCACCATCGTCCGCGAATCGCAGGATCTGGCCTGCGGGGTGTTCGACACCCGCGGCTGGATGATCGCCCAGTCCCTCACCGGCACCCCCGGGCACATCAACGCGATGGCGACCGGGGTGCGCCACTTCCTGGCGGCCTACCCGGCCGAGACGCTCCGGCCGGGCGACGTGCTGCTCACCAACGACCCCTGGATGACCGCCGGGCAGATCAACGACATCACCATCGTCACCCCGGTCTTCCGGGGCGAGCGGATCGTCGGCTACTTCGCCAACACCTGCCACTCCCCCGACATCGGTGGGCGCATCCTGTCGGCCGAGGCGCGCGAGGTGTACGAAGAGGGGCTGCGCATCCCGATCATGAAGCTATTCGACCGCGGCCAGATCAACCGCGAGCTGATCGCCCTGCTGCGGGCGAACGTGCGCACCCCGGACGAGACCGTGGGCGATCTGTACGCCCAGACCGCCTGCAACGACGTGGGGGCGCGCAGCCTGCTGCGCTTCATGGACGAGTTCGGGCTGGAGTCGGTCGACCCGCTGGCGGATGAGATCATCGGCCGCTCCGAGCGGGCGATGCGCGAGGCGATCCGCCAGGTGCCCAACGGCGTGTACGAGCACGAGACCTGGAGCGATGGCTTCGAGGAGCCGATCCGGATCAAGGTCACCGTGACCGTCGAGGACGAGGATATCTTCATCGACTTCGCCGGGTCGTCGCCGCAGAGCCGCCGCGGGATCAACGTGGTCTTCAACTACACCCACGCCTACGCCTCGTTCGCGATGAAGGCGGCGATCAGCCCGGACGTCCCGCACAACGAGGGCGCCTTTCGCCCGGTGCACGTGAGCGCTCCCCGCGGCTCGATCCTGAACTGCGAGGAGCCGGCAGCGGTCGCCTCGCGCCACCTGATCGGCCACTTTCTCCCCGGGGTGATCTTCGGAGCGCTGGCGAAGGCGATGCCGGGCCGGCTCATGGCCGGCGGCGCCGAACCGATCTGGATCAGCATCTGGCGCGGCCGGCGCCGGGGCACTCGCGAGCCGTTCACCTTCAGCATCTTCCAGTGCGGCGGGGCCGGGGCGCGGGCGATCAAGGACGGCCTGAGCACGACCGGCTTCCCCAGCGGCGTCGCCGGCGTCCCGGCCGAGGTGATCGAAACGCTCTCGCCGCTGGTGCAGTATCGCCGCGAGCTTCGCACCGACTCCGGTGGGCCGGGGCGCTACCGCGGCGGGCTCGGCCAGTGGACCGAGGTGGGCTGCCTCACCGACGAGCCGTGGAGCGTCTCGGCGATGATCGACCGCACCCGCTTCCCCGGCCAGGGGCTGGAGGGGGGCAAGCCCGGCGCGCTCGGCGAATTCATCCTTTCGGACGGCACCCGGCCGCACCCGAAGTCCGTTGTCCCGCTGGAGCCGGGAATGCGGGTCCAGCTCAATGGCCCGGGCGGCGGGGGCTACGGCGACCCGTTCCAGCGCAGCCCGGAGCTGGTGCTGGACGACGTGGTGAACGGCTACGTCTCGCTGGAAGCGGCAGAGCAGGAGTACGGGGTAGCGATCCAGTACGTGGGCGATCCCAACCAGCTCGTGCGGCTTCCCGACCAGTATCGGATCGACTGGCCGGCGACGGAGCGGCTCCGGGCGCGCCGGGGTGATCGCGCTTGACTCCCCACTGGGGGCTACCTACAATGATGACGCCGGTGGGCCCCGGCTTCGCGCCTCTCAGCGGCCGATGGAGCGCGCGGTAGCCCGGGAGGGATCCGAGGGAAGGGCGGTCCCTCCTCACCTCCCGTTCTCGCACTGTCGCGGTAATGGGTGTGCACCATGGGCGTGGTCGCCCGCGGCTATGCAGCGAAATCCAGCCCGCCCCGGTGGCGAACTTCCACCGAGCACGGGGCGAGCTTCCAAGCGCGTGCAGGGTGACCTTGTGTTCGACCTGCTGATCGCCAATGGCCAGGTCGTGACGCCCACCCAGGTGCTGGCGGCGGACGTCGCCATCGAGGGCGAACGCATTGCCGGCGTGTTCCAGCCCGGCACCCCGCTCGAAGCGCGGCGCACCATTGACGCCCGCGGCAGGTACGTCGTCCCGGGTGGCATCGATGCCCATGTCCATTTCGACATGGAGTTCATGGGCAAGAGCAAGCACACCTTCGAGAGCGGCACCATCGCTGCCGCCTTCGGCGGCACCACTACAGTAATCGATTTCACGCTCGACCTGAGCCTGCAAGGGCTACCGCCCCTGGAGCAGTTCGAGCGGCGCCGGCGGCAGGCAGAGGGGCGGGCGGTGGTCGACTTTGGCTTCCACAGCGTGATCAGCGACGGCTCCGACGAAACACTCGGGCAGCTCGAACAGCTCGTCGCCGCTGGTGTCCCCTCGTTCAAGATGTTCACCGTGTACCGCGAGGCCGGGTTGTACGTGAACGACGCCACGCTGTACTCGGTGATGCGGCGATTGCGCGAGGTGGGGGGCATCCCGGTCGTCCACACCGAGAATGCCGACATCGTCGATTCCTGCACCGCGCGCCTGCTCGCCCAGGGCCGCCGCTCGCCTGCCGATTACCCTGAGAGCCGTCCGGTCGTCGCCGAAGCGGAGTGCATCCGTCGGGTGATGTTTCTGGCGAAATCCGCCGGGGTACCGGTCTACATCGTCCACATCGCCGCCGCTGAGGCGGTGGAAGCGGTGCGCCGGGCCCGGGCCGAGGGCCAGCCGGTGTTCGGGGAGACCTGCCCGCACTATCTACTGCTCACCGAGGCGCTCTACCGCCGGCCCGATGGCTACACCTTCATCATGAGCCCGCCGCTGCGGACCGAGGCTGACAACGCGGCGCTCTGGGAGGGCCTGGCCGGCGGCTGGCTCTCTACCGTGTCCTCAGACGATAACTCGATCGACGTCGAGGACAAGCGGGCCGGGCTGGAATCCTTCACCCGCGCCTCGCCCGGCTGCGTTGACGTAGAGACGCGGCTGCCCCTGCTCTTCTCGGCTGGCGTTCGCGCGGGGCGCATCTCGCTCCAGCGGATGGTTGAGGTGGCGGCGACGAACCCGGCCCGGATCTTCGGGCTCTACCCGCGCAAGGGGGTGATCGCCCCGGGCAGCGACGCCGACCTGGTGCTGATCGACCCCGAGCGACGCCAGACCCTTTCCGTTGATAGCCTCCACATGCAGGTCCACTACAGCCCCTACGAAGGCTGGGAGCAGGTGGGGCTGCCGGTGGTGACGATCTCGCGGGGAACAGTGTTGGTAGAGGACGGTGCCTTCGTCGGACCGGCCGGGCATGGGCGTTTCCTAGAGCGGCGCATCGATCTGAGCACCCTGCGGCAGCCGTTCTAGTGTCGTCCTGAAGGCCGCGCCAGCCCGGCAGACTTCACACGGGAGGTGCAGAGAGCGGAACGAAAGATCAGATCGCGCTAAGGCCCAACGGTTGACGGCTGCTGGTTTGCACGCTGTCCGAACGACAGGCGTGCAGGAATGGGGAGGAGCGCGATGGCTACAACGGCGGAAGCTCGACGACGCGGGGGTCTGTTTGAGCCGATCCCGCCGATTCCTTTCCCGAGCCTGTGGCGAACGGATACTCGGTCGATCGTCGGTTCGGTGCTGCTCGCGGTCGCGTTCAGCGCCAACATGCAGGTGACGGAACGCCTGGACACCGCGACGGTCGGCGGCATCATCCCCTGGACGGCGATTCCCTTCGGCATCATGTGGTTTACCACCGCCTGCTTCTTCTTTGGCATGACCGGTGGCTTGATCGTCTCCAGCTTCAACCCGATCATCGCTATCCTGACCGCCACCGGCCCGCTAGCCCCAGTCCATTTCACCATCAACTGGTCGTTCAACATCCCGATGGCCTTGATGGCCTCGTACGTCCTGCGCAAGCGCCAGCCGATTCCCTATCGTACCTATCTCACGATGGTGCTCGTGAGCGAGGTGATTCTGGCCACCGGCCTGATCCCGGTCTGGCTCTTCCTGTTCAAATTCAGCGCGCTGCAGACAGCCGGCCTCTGGATCTGGGCGGTCGCCGAAGCGATACCGGGCTCCATCCTCGGCTTCGTGTTCGTGCGAACGGTGGCCAAGTCCGGTGTTCTTTCGGCCTGAGCGGCGCCGCTCAGGTGAACGAAGGAGGCAACCGCCATGCGACTTCTGGTCGGCGGAATCATCGTCACCGCGCTGCTGCTGGCCTTCGTGTTCGTCTGGATCTACCTGGCCTCCCTCGGCCAGGTGCCGGTGATCCACGCCCCGCTGGAGTCGGTCAGCCCGATCGTCCGCATCGTGGTCATGCTCGCGCTGGCCGCGGTGATCGGGGTGGTCTACTTCACCCTCGCCCCATCGGGGCGCAAGAGTCAGTAGCGGCGCGGCCGCTGCGGGCAACGCGCGTCGCCGCCGGGGCGCCGGCCAGCCGGCGCCCCGGCCGGGGGATTCATGACCGACGTCGTTTTCGAACTGGAGCACGTCAGTTTCCGCTATCAGCGCGCCACTGCCCCGACACTCGAAGACGTTTCGCTGAGCATCCGGCGCGGCGAGTTCGTGGGGATCATCGGACCGACCGGCTCCGGGAAGACGACGCTGCTCTACCTGCTGGCGGGAGTGATCCCGCACTACCTGCACGGGGACCTCACGGGCGAGGTACGGTTCGCTGGCCAGCCCACCCGGGCGCTTTCGCTGGCCCAGCTCTCCGCTCACGTCGGCGTGGTGCTCCAGGACCCGGAGGCGCAATTGTTCAACCTGCTGGTGCGGGATGAGCTGGCCTGGGGGCTGGAGAACCGCGGCCTACCCCGTGCGGAGATCGCCGGGCGGATTGAGCGAACACTGCGCTTCTTTGGCATCGAGCGGCTGCGGGAGCGGATCACCTACGACCTTTCCGGCGGTGAGAAGCAGCGGGTCGCGGTCGGGGCGATCCACGCCATCAGCCCGGAGATCTACCTGTTCGACAACCCGACCTCGCAGCTCGACCCGGTCGGCGCCACCACCGTGATCGAGGCAGTACGGCGGCTGGTGGACACGCATCGGCTCACCATCGTGATGGTCGAGGACAAGGTGGACGAGCTGGTGCAGCATGCCGACCGGCTATTGTTGCTCGACCGTGGCCGGGTGGTGCTGGACTGCCCGCCACGGGAGTTCTGCCTGCAGCGGGACGCGCTGGAAGCGGCTGGGGTGCGGCCACCCCAGATCGCCGAGCTGAGCTACGCGCTGCTGGAGGCCGGTCTGGTGCTGGACTCCCCGCCCATCACCCTGGAAGAGGCGACGCCGCTGTTCGAGGACCTGCTGGCTCGGCGCAGCGCGGCGCGCAGCGGGGCGCAGGCCGGACCAGGTGAAGCGGCGGGGTGAGCGGGATGCGCTCCGCGGCCTCCGTCCCGATCGTGCGCGTCGAGGGTCTGGAATTCGTCTATCCGCCCCCGCGCGAAATCCGGGCGCTGAACGGAGTGAACCTGCAGATCGGCGCCGGCGAGGTCGTGGCGCTCGTTGGCCAGAACGGCAGCGGCAAGACCTCCCTCGCCCGCTGTCTGAGCGGCTACTTGCGGCCTACCCGCGGCCGGGTGAGCGTCGCCGGCCAGGACATCAGTCGGCTCCCTCCCTCGCGGCGGGCCCGCGTCGTTGGCTACGTGTTCCAGAATCCGGACCATCAGCTCTTCCGCGAATCGGTCTGGGATGAGGTCGCTTTTGGGCTGCAAAACCTGCGTCGGCCCTGGGACCAGATCGAGCGCGAGGTCGAGGCGGCGCTGCGCCGGCTCGAGCTGTGGGACAAGCGCGACCTGCACCCTTTCCAGCTCTCCAAGGGTGACCGCCAGCGGCTGGCGATCGCCGCCATCCTGGTGCTCAGCCCTCAGGTCCTCATCGTCGACGAGCCGACGACCGGGCAGGACCCGCGCAAGGCCCGCGAAATCATGGATCTGTTGGCAGCGCTCAATCGGGACCAGGGGACGACGATCGTCGCGATCACGCACGTGATGGAGTTGGTGGCCGAGTACTGCGAGCGGATGATCGTGCTGCACCAGGGCCAGGTGCTGGTGGACGGACCTCCCCGCGCCGTGTTCCGGCAGGTTGACCTGCTGGCGACCAGCGCCATCAGCCCCCCACCCGTCTGTCGGCTGGCGTTGCGCCTCGGGCTGGAGCCCTTCCCGCTCACTGTGGCCGAGGCCCGCGACGCACTCCTGGCGAGGATGCCGCGATGAAGTTCCTCTACCAGTTCTCGGCGCGCGACTCCTTCATCCATCGCCTCGATCCCCGCAGCAAGCTGTTCTTCATCCTCTGCTTCCTGGTGGCGTCGTTCCTGATCCCCTATCCCTGGATCATGCCGCTGATCGTCATCGCGCTGATCTGGGGCCTGGGCGGGATCAGCCCGCGGGAGTATCTGCCCTTCCTGCTCTTCCTGCTCCCCTTGATGTTTGCGATCACGCTGATCCACCTGCTCACCGATGGGCCACCCTATCTCCAGGTTCAGGGGGTCGGTCTGCCGCTTTCGGCGCCCGGCCTGGAGAACGGGCTCGTGGTTGCCTTTCGGCTGGCCTCGATGGGCATCGCCTTCATTCTGTTCTCGATGACCACCGATCCCTTCGATTGGGGCATGGCGATGTATCAGAGCGGGCTGAACTACAAGGTCGCCTTCATGTTCGCCTTCGCCCTGCGCTTCTTCCCGCTGCTCCAGGAAGAACTGGTCATCATCCGTAACGCCCTGACCGCGCGTGCCTATCACGCCATCGGGTCGAAGAACCCCTTCACCTTCCTGCAGGGCGTCGCGATCTCGATCATGCCGCTCGGCTTGGGGGCGCTGCGGCGCAGCCAGGACATCGCGCTGGCGATGGAGCTGCGCGGCTTCAACTACGCTGAGGCGATGGGCGTGCAGCGCACTGTCTTCCGCGATATCCGCCTGCGCCGCTGGGATTGGGCGGTGATGGCGGTGAGCGTCGGCTTCCTGCTCGGAGTGGTCGCCCTGGCGATCAGCCGGGGCACCTTCCCGGCCATCGCCACCTCCTGGCTGATCTTTCTCGGTCTGCTCGCGGTGCTGCTTGCGGTGGTCGCCTGGTTCATCAGCCGAGCCATCAAGGGGTAGCCGGCTGCATCAGGGCGCGGCTCCCGACGGGCTGATTTAACGAGATTTTCATCCCGCGCTTAAGCTGCGTTAATCATCGGCCGCGCTCGGGCCGTACACTCGCGCCAGCGCGTGCGAGGCGTGGAATGCTGCCAGGTGAATTCTGCCAGCGCTGGCTGCGGACGGTGACACCCAATCTGCGCGGCAAACGCTCGCGGCGGCTCTGCTCGGACGCGCTGCTGCTCGCCTGCCTGGCGGAGAAGGACCTGTCGCCCGAGCAGTTCGAAACGTGGCTGCGCGAGCTGGCCAGGGATCGCGAGCACGTCACGCTGGCGCGCTCAGCCCGCTGGGCGTTGCACGCCTGGCTCGTGGCGCAGCGATCCAGCACCCTCTCCTCAGGCCCGGGAGCGCCGCTCCCTCCACCAACGGCCGAGCAGCTCGTCTGAGCGCCGCCCGGCCCTACACCCCGGCGCGCGCCTTCACCTGCTCCCAGCGCGGCTTCAGCTCGTCGCACACCAGGCAGCGCACTGCGTCATCGCAGACCCGGCCGCGCTCCAGGATCTCGTCCAGATCCTCGCCCGCGGCGACCTGCTCAGTGATCCAGGCGAGCTGGCGCATCTTCTCCCGGAGTGGGTGGCGCTCTTGATGGCCCCGCGCCCGGGTCCACTGATCCTCCAGCTCGATCATCATTGCCTGGCAGAACGCCCGGGCGCGCTCCGTGTCCGTCATGGCCATCCCTCCACACCTGGGCGCATTGTACGCCGCCCCTGTTAGCCTCGCACGCAGCCTCAGGGCACCCCTGCACATTAACGGTCGCTGGGTGCTGCTTGCGCTCTACCGGGTGTCGAAGGCGTCCAGCGCCACGGTGGTGCCACTGGAGGCCGGGTTCTTGATCCCGCTGGCCGACACCTTCACCGTGTGGCTGCCGACGGCCAGCCCGGTCTTCGCATACACGAGCTGCTGGTACTGGAGGGTGGGGCTATACAGGTCCACCACCACCAGCGCCCCATCCACCACCACATAGGCCTTGCCCATCATCGGCCCGGTGGTCATCACCACCTGCACGTCTGTCCCAGTCCAGGTCAGGCTGGCGTTGCCGTTCGGGTCGGTCGACTTGTGGCAGCTCCCACCCGAGCAGCTCGCGTTGCTTACCTTCGTCCATCGCCCCAGGTATGTGACATTCGGGGAGGTATCCTCGTTGCGGCTGTAAGTAGTGAGGCTCACGGTGTTCGAGACGCCCAGGCTGAAGCCACCGTTGACCGCCTTCACCCGATAGGTATAGCTGGTGTAGGGCGCCACGCTGGTGTCGGTGTAGCTGGTAGCGGTCGGAGCGAGCGTCGGACCCACCTGGCTGAATCCGCCGCTGGCGCCCTTCTTGCGCTCGACCACGATTCCGGTGGCCGCCGTGGCGTGGTTGGCCCAGCTCAGCGGGACGTGGCCGTAGGTAACGGTCCCCACGGTCAGGTCGGTCGGCGCCTGAGAGGGGGCGGTGCACTGGTTCAGCAGCACGGTGACGTCGCTCTGGATCTCATTGGCGGTGGCGAGATCGGACGAGCCGTTGCCGTCGAAATCGCCCACCACCAGGTCCTTCGGCTGCAGCCCCACGGTGAAGCTGCTCGGTGGCTGGAAGCTGCCGTCGCCGTTGCCATACAGCACCAGCGCGGCGCTCGATCCGGGCTGGGCCAGGGCGAGGTCGGGCCGACCGTCGTTGTTGAAGTCTCCCACGGCCACCGAGGCCAGGCTGGTGCCGGAGGCGAAGCTAGTCGGCGCGCCGAAGGTGCCGTTGCCGTTCCCGAGGAGGACCGCGACTCCGCCGCTGGTCGCCACCGCCAGGTCGGCGTTGCCATCGCCGTTCAGATCGCTGATGGCGACCCCGCTAGCAGACGCCGCCAGGGAGACGTCGGTCCGGGCGCTGAAGTGGCCGGCACCGTCGCCAAGCAGCACGGTCACGCTGCCGGCCGAGCCGAAGTTGGAGTTCGCCGTCGCCAGGTCCAGCTTGCCATCACCGTTGAAATCGCCCACCGCGATGGACACCGGGTCTGGCCCGATCGCGGTATCGCTGCGCGAGGTAAAGCTGCCGCTCCCCGTGCCGAGCAGGAGCGTGACGGTGCCGGAGAGGCTGCTGGTGCTGACCAGGTCCAGCTTGCCGTCGCCGTTGAAGTCACCCAGCGCAACGGAGGTTGGGCTGGTGCCGACCAGGAAATCGCTGTGCGTTCCAAAGCGGCCCGCGCCGGTGCCCAGGAGCACGGAGACGCTGGCAGCGCCGTTGTTCGCGGCCACCAGGTCCAGCTTGCCGTCGCCATTCACGTCCGCCGCCGCGATCCCGAGCGGCAGGCTCCCCACGGCGAAGCTGGCCGCGGCCCCGAAGCTGCCGGCGCCGTTGCCGAGCAGGACGGAGACATTGTTGGCGGATTCATTGGCGGTGGCCAGATCCAGCACGCCATCGCCGTTGAAATCGCCCTTGGCGATCGCCTCGGGCATGCTCGCAGTTGGGAACGTGTTCTGGAGCCCGAAGCCACCGCTGCCTGTCCCAGCCAGCACCGAGACGGTGGCGCGGTCGGAGTTCGCGGTGAGCAGGTCCAGCGTGCCATCGCCACTGACGTCCTTCACCGCGATTCCGGCCGGTCGGCCACCCACGAGCTCATCCGTCTTCGCGCTGAAGCTGCCCGTGCCGGTCCCGAGCAGCACCGCCACGGCGAGCGTTGAGGCGCTGGCGGTGGCGAGATCCGCCTTGCCATCGCCATTGAAATCGCCACTGACGATCGACGCTGGCCCGATCTCGGTCGGGAAGTCCGTCTTCTCGCCAAAGGTGCCGTCCCCGTGGCCGAGCAGGACGGAGACGGTGTTGGCGCCGCCATTTGCGACGGCCAGGTCCAGCTTGCCGTCGCCGTTGAAGTCGACTGCCACCAGGGAGTTCGGGTTGGCGCCGGTGGCGAACTCGCGGTGGGCGGCAAAGGTGCCGTCCCCGTGGCCGAGCAGGACGGAGACGGTGTTGCCGAACAGGTTCGCGGTCGCCAGGTCGAGCTTGCCATCGGCGTTCAGGTCTACGAGCGCAATGGCGACCGGGGCGAGGTCGGTGGCAAAGCTGGCCGGGGCGCCGAAGCCGCCGCTGCCATCCCCGAGCAGCACGGAGATCGTGTTCGCGGTCTGGTTGGCGGTTACCAGGTCCAGCGTGCCATCGCCGTTCAGATCGCCGAGCGCGACGGCGACTGGGGAGGTGCCGATAGTGGCGGTCCGGGTGGAGCTGAAGGAGCCCCGCCCGTCGCCGAGCAGGATCGAAACCTGCGTGGCGGACGCGCTGGCCACCACGAGGTCCAGTGTGCCGTCGCGGTTGACATCCCCGAGGGCAAGCGCGGACGGCGCGCTCAGCCCGGTGAAGTCGGTCCTGGGCCCAAAGGCTCCACCCCCAGTGCCTAGCAGCACCGAGACGGCGGAGGCACCACTGTCGGCGACGACAAGGTCGGGCAGGGCGTCGCCATTGAGATCCCCGCTCACCACGGCCAGGGGAGTCGCTCCCACCGGGTAGTCGGTGCGGCCGGTCGCGAAGCTCGGGACACCGCAGGACGCGTCCGCAGGTGCTGCCCGGTGGGGAGGTCTCCCCCCGGCCGCCTGTGCCGCGGGAGCCAGCCAGGGCAGGACACTACAGGAGAGGGTGAGGAGCAGCGAGGCGATCCGTCGGCCAAGCGGCTGGTGCACGAGCCTGTCCTCCACGAGCCACCGGGAGCGATCCCCGGGGATCGATGCCTCTCGCCCCCTGCTGTCCTGGGCTGTGCTCGCGGTCGATCAGACACCGGGCAGGCGAGAGCAACATCGTACACCCATGCTGGCGAAATGTGAACGGCGGCGCGAGCGAGGCGGCCAGGCGTGTCGCACCCCGGGGCGATCCGGGCGACGGCGCCAGCCGTATACTGGGCACGCGGGCGCGCTGGCGCGCCCAAGAGGAGGGAACGCATGCTTCGTCGAGGGGTGATCACTGCGTTACTGGGACTCGGGCTGGCGCTGCTGGCGTCTGGCGTCTGGGCGGAGCCGGCGCCGGACACGGTAGCCGTCGCGGCCAAGGACAATCTGTTCGATGCGCAGACGATCACCGTTCCGGTCGGCACCACGGTCACCTGGACCAACACCGGCGCGGCGCCGCATACGGTGACCGCGGACGACAAGAGCTTCGATTCGGGGCTGCTGAACAGCGGCGGCACGTTCAGCATGACGTTCAACACCCCGGGGACGATCGGCTACTACTGCGCCTTCCACGGCGCACCGGGCTCGGGGATGTTCGGCAAGATCGTGGTCACCCCGGCCGCCGCGGCTCCTGCGCCGGTCGCGGCGAGCGCGAAGGACAACGTCTTCGATCCGCAGACCATCACCATCCCGGCCGGCACCACGGTCACCTGGACCAACAGCGGCGCGGTGCCGCACACGGTAACGGCGGACGACAAGAAGTTCGACTCCGGGCTGCTCAACCCCGGGCAGAGCTTCAGCCAGACCTTCGATACGCCGGGCACCTACGGCTTCTATTGCACGCTCCATGGCGCCCCCGGCACAGGGATGTTCGGGACGATTGTTGTCACCCCGGCCGCGGCGGCAACGCCAGTCCCGGCCTCTTCGGGCGCCGCGTCCGGGCCGAGCGCGGCTGCGAGCGCGCGCGATAACGTGTTCGATCCGCCAATCCTCACCGTGTCCGCCGGCACCACGGTCACCTGGACCAACAGCGGCGCGGTGCCGCACACGGTAACGGCGGACGACAAGAAGTTCGACTCCGGGCTACTCAACCCCGGGCAGAGCTTCAGCCAGAAGTTCGACACCCCGGGCAGCTACCGCTACTTCTGCGAGCTGCACGGCGGTCCGGGCACGGGAATGTTCGGGACCGTGGTGGTCACGCCGTAGCGGCGCGAGAGCTGCGTCGGGGCGCGGTGGCTGGCCGTCTCCGGCGTAGCTCCCCGCTGATGCAACGTCGCCAGGCGGGAGCCGCGCCCCGACGTCGCTGGCTGTGGTAGCTTCACGCTAGAGCGAGCCGACGGCCAGGATCACCTCGCCGCCGCGTCGCAACGGCCGGCCGGTGATGGGCAGGTGGCGCTGCTGCCGCAGGGCCGCGCTCGCCGCCGCTAGCGCCGCCTCCGCCTGGTCACGATCCTGGTAGTAGACGACCAGCATCGCCTCGTCGCTCTCGCCGCGCAGCACGTGCGCGGCGAGAAAGCCCGGCTGCCGCTGGAGGGTCGGGATGCCCACCTCGCGGGTGACCCGCTCGAACTCGCCCCAGCCGTCTGGAGCGACCTGGATGAGCTGAATGCTCACGTACATCTGTTGTCGTGCTCCCCTGGCCTCCGTAGAGGCCGAACGTTGCCTGTCGTCTGCCCGGCGAACGGACCGAGGCCACCGGTGGTGCCCCCGGGCCGATCAGCCGCTCGGTCTATCCGAGCCGGCCCCGATCGTGGCGGGCCAGGCCTGGCTGTGCTCTCGGCCCGGCTCAGTCGGGCTCGAACAGCCCTGGCAGATCGTGGACCAGGCCGCGCACCCCGAGGACCAGACGGGCGGCTTTGAGCGTCGGCTGAATGAAGACCTCGGGAGAGACCACGTCGAGTCGAATGGACAGCAGTTGCCCTGGGGCGGCGAAGATCACTTCCTGGTGGTCGACGAAGCCGGGCAGCCGCAGGCTGTGGATGCGCACTTCGCCCACCCGCGCTCCGCGCGCCTCCGGCAGGCCAAGGGAGGTGTGGTCGCGCGTGGGATCGGGGCCAGGGACGCGATTGATCCGCTCCGCCGTCTCCAGCGCGGTCCCCGAGGGAGCATCCTGCTTGGTCGAGGGGTGCCCTTCCACGATCTCCACGTCGCCCATGAAGCGCTTGACCAGCTCCACGCAGCGGAACATTAGGTGGCCTGCCAGGGTGAGATTGGGCGCGCGCAGCAGGCCGAGGCCCTGCCGCTCGGCAACCCGGCCCAGCTCCTCCACCACCGCGGGGGCCAGGCCGGTGGTCGCCAGCACCACCGCCGCGCCCGCTTCGAGCGCGGCCCGGCAGAATGTGGGGGAGACATCGGGAGCGCTATAGTCGATCAGCACCTGTGCTCCCGAGCCGCGCAGCGCTGCGTGGATGTCCGGAGTCAGTCGGACGCCGGCGGGGACCAGGCCCAGCAGGACGCCGATATCCTCGCCCGCGCCGCGTCGGCCGACCGCGCCAACCAGCGCGAAGTCCGGGTGGCGCAGCAGGGCCGGGATCACCGCGCGTCCCACCGATCCCGTAGCCCCGCTGAAGACGACGCGAATCGGTGGCACGCCTGTCCTCCCTCGCGCTCGGAAACCTCACACGCCGAGCGCGCCGCCATTGTACGCTTGTGCTGAGCGAGCAGCAGGCACACGCTCTGCAAGGTTATCCGGCGTACCCGCCCGATGCTGCCTGGCAGCGTGTGGTGCCGCCAGCGCATTCGTATGCGAATCGTGGCACCGCCGCTCCCCGCGCGCGGACGAGTGTTGCTATGCTCAACGTAGGCAGTGGCCCGTTCCCAGTGATCCGCGCCTGGCGGGGCGGCAGGAACACCACGCCCGGGCAGTGTGGCCCGGGCGCGGCTCAGAGCAGAGTCAGGGCGCGAGCAGGCCTCGCGCCGGGAGGAGAGGCGCATGGCGAACGTCGCGGTAGGCCAGAAGACGGCCGAGAGCCGCCACCGAGCGCTGGGGCTCACCGACGAGCAAGCGCTGGAGATCTATCGGCTGCTGGTGCTGGCACGTAAGACGAGCGAGCGGATGCTGACCCTGTCGATGCAGGGGAAGGTGGCGATCGCGATCCCGTCCGACGGCCATGAGGCGGCACAGATCGGCAGTATGCTGGCGATGCGGCCGGACGACATCATCTACCCCTATTACCGTAGCATCCCAGGGGTGCTTGCGCGTGGAATGAGCGTCCGCGAAGTGGTGCTGGATTACCTGGCGCGCGCGGACGGGCCATCCAGCGGCGGCCGGCAGATGCCCGGTCACTGGGCTCGGCCGGATCTGAAGCTCATCACCGGCTCGTCGTCCGTCGGCACCCAGATTCCGCACGCGGTGGGCAGCGCGCTGGCGAGCAAGATCCGCGGCGAAGATACGGTGACGATCGTCTACTTCGGCGACGGCGCCACCAGCAAGGGCGACTTCCACGAGGGGCTCAACTTCGCCGGCATCCACCAGCTCCCGGTGATCTTCTTCTGCGAGAACAACCGCTACGCCATCTCCGTCCCGTTCTCCAAGCAGTCGGCGGTCAAGAGCGCTGCCGACCGAGCCCAGGGCTACAACATGCCGGGGGTAAGCTTCGACGGGATGGACGTGCTGGAGACGTATCGGATTACCCGCGAGTATGTCGAGCGCGCCCGGCAAGGGGGCGGGCCGGCGCTGCTGGAGGCGCAGGTCTATCGCTTTAGCCTGCACACCAGCCACGTCGGGATGGAAAACTACCGCTCCAAGGAGGAGGTCGAGGTGCAGCGGCGGCGCGACCCGATCCCACGCTTCCAGCGGGAGTTGGAGGAGGCGGGCGTGCTGACAGCCGAACAGGCCGCTGCCATCCAGGATACCGCGACCAGGGAGCTAGACGAAGCCCTCGCCTTCGCGGAGGCCGCGCCCTTGCCCGACCCCTCTACCGCGCTGCGGCACGTGTACAAGGAGGCGTAGCGGCGTGGCGCCGTCCACGCTGCCTGCAGCGCAGCCCGCTTCGACCCGCCCGAGCGCCTGGACCCGACGCGCCCTGCTGCGCCTGGCGCTGGCCGGCGGCGCGGCGCTCGCGGTTGGAGGCTGCATCCCAGCCCCGGCGCCCGCGCCGCCGGCGACTCCGCACCCCACCAGCCCGCCGGCGCTGAAGCCGACCCTCGCCCCAGCCCCGCCCACCCTGTTCCCCACCCCGCCGCCCCTGCCCACCGCCCCGCCGCCCACCGCGACCGCCCGCCCCACCCTGGCGCCCAGCCCGACCGCCACCCCGCTGCCTGCTCGGCCGCTGGAGCTGTTCGTCTGGTGGCGGGACGCGGGCGCGGCGGAAGGGTTCGCCAGCCTGGTCCGCCGCTTCCAGCGCGAGCAGCCGGGCGCGCGGGTCGTCAACCTCGCCGAGCGGGATCCGAACGATCCCGACCCGAAGGTGGTGCTGAAGGTCCGCCTGCTCACCGGCCGGCCGCCCGACGTGTTCCAGGGGCGCATCGGCCAGGGCCTGCTTGATCCGTGGCTCCAGCTCGACAAGCTGGAGCCGCTCGACGACCTGTACGGGCAGGCTCGCCTCTGGCGCTGGCTGCCCAAAGGCATGCAGGAGATCGCCTCGGCCCACGATCACGTCTGGTGCCTGCCGGTGAGTGTCCAGCGGGCGAACGTGCTCTGGTACAACGCCCGGCTATTCGCGGAGGCTGAGCTGGAGCCCCCCACCACCTTCGACGAGCTCGTCAGCGTATCGGCCGCGCTCAAGAAGAAGGGTGTCATTCCGCTGGCGCTGGGCGACCAGGACGCGAGCGGAACCGCGCACCTGTTCGAGGTGCTGCTGCTCGGCACGCTCGGCGCCGACGGGTACCGCGGACTCTGGACGCACCAGACCTCGTGGGCGAATCCGGGGGTGATCCAGGCGCTGAAGCAGCTCAAGCAGCTCCTGGCCCTAGCCAACGAAGATCACGCCACGCTCACCGCTGACCAGGCGGCAGACCTGGTCAGCACCGGCCAGGCAGTGATGACGATCGCCGGCGACTGGATGGCGGCTCGCTTCCACGCTGCGCACGTCAAGGATTATGCCTGGAGCCCCGCTCCCGATACGAAGGGGATCTTCGATGTTGTCTCCGACGGCTTCGCCCTGCCGCGCGGCGCGCCGCACCGGGAGACGGCGCTGGAGTGGCTGGCGCTGCTCGCCTCGGTGCAGGGCCAGGACGCCTTCAACGCCCCGCACGGCTCGATCCCTGCGCGCACCGACGCCGGCCAGACCGCGTACGACGACGACGCGAAGTCGGCGATGCGCGACTACGCCAACGACGAGCTGGTGCCCAGCGTGGTCTACGGGCTGGCCGCTAGGGAGCAGTGGGCGCAGCGCTTCGTAGAGGCGATCCACGACTTCAGCGCCAAGCAGGACGTCGCGGCGGCCCAGGACGCGCTGGGGCAGGCCTGCCTGGATGTGGGGAGCTGCGCCTAGGCCGCCTCGGCGCCAGCGGTGTGGGCGCAGGAGTATCCTGCTGGACAGCAGGCATCGACGCGAGGAAATCGGCGATGGCAGAGACGGCGCAGCAGCTTGTCGAACGGATTCGAGGCGAACTGCAGGACGTGGGGGAACGGCTTGAACGCCATCCCTACCCGGCCGCGGTCGAGGCGGCCAGCCTGCCCCGGGAACGGCTGGGCCTGTTCGCCGGCCAGCAGCAGCGGATCATCTCCAGCGACCTGCGCAGCGTTGGGCAGATGATCCACCGCTACGGTGGGGGGCCAACCGGGCAGTTCTTTATCGACTCGCTCGCCACCGAGGTCGTCGCCTACGAGGCGCTGGGCGCCTTCGCCGCGGCGCTGGGCCTGGACCGCGCCGCGCTGGTCGCCATGGAGCCGCTGCCAGGGGCGCTTGCCTACACCCACTTCGTCGCCTGGCTGTCCGCCTACGGCTCGGACGCGGAGTTCGCCGCCGCATTCCTGGTCAACCTGCCGGCCTGGGGTCGCAACTGCGGCCGGATGGCCAGAGCGCTGCGAAGCGGCTACGGGATGACCGACCAGCAGGTAGCCTTCTTCGACCTGTTCGCTGCCGACGCCCCCGGCTACGAAGCAGCGGCGCTAGCGGTGATCCAGCGCGGCCTGGAGCGCGGCGTCGAGCCGCGCGACGTCCAGCACGCCGCCCGGCTCCTGCAGAGCTACGAGCTGCTGTTCTGGGACGCCCTCTGGGAGGCGTCCGCACCGCGCTCAGCGTAGCCCCGAGGTGCGCCGATGATTCGCGTCAAGCGCGTGTACGAGCCCGCCGCGCCGGACGACGGCGCCCGCTTCCTGGTGGAGCGGCTCTGGCCGCGCGGGGTGAAGAAGGAAGCGCTGCCGCTGGACGGCTGGCTCCGCGACGTCGCCCCCAGCACCGCCCTACGGCAATGGTTCGGCCACGACCCGAGCCGCTGGGAGGAGTTCCAGCGCCGCTATGCAGCCGAGCTGGACACGCGACCAGAGGCGTGGCGGCCGCTGCTGGAGGCGGCGCGCCGCGGCCCGGTCACGCTGCTGTACAGCGCCCGGGACCAGGAGCACAACAACGCCGTCGCGCTCCAGCGCTACCTGGCCCGCCAGGGCGGAGACTGACCGGCCGCACCGCTACGGAGCCACGAGCCACGTCTGTTCTTGGCAGCGGAGCGTGAGCAGGGCCACCCTGTCCACAGCACGCCGCTCCAGCCGCGTAGGGCGATCGCTTCGAACTCCGCCCTGCCGGCCTTTCACAACGCCGCGGCTGACTGCTCAGCCAAGCTCCCAATCCGCCGATCCCCGACGAGGCAGAGGTCTGCCCCGCCGACGCGCACCCGGCAGATGTCACAAATCGTACCAGTGCTTGACGTCCGTAACAAAATGTTTATACTAGAGTGCAGTTTTGCTGCGACAGCACGCAGCGAGGCTAGTGACTCACCCCAGCGCGTGCTGCGGCTAAGTCGCTGACGTTCGGCCGGTTGGTGTGTATCGAGCTGCCGCGGGCAGGCGGGCAGTTCGCCGGCGCTTGAGCCCAAGGCACGGCCGCGCCCTCCCCACCCCGGACAACCCTTCTCCCTGGTGGCTTCGTTCTCTGGCAGAGCTTCGGCGCGGCCACCTCGCCTGGGCGTGCGCGGCCCCCGCTCTCGGAGAACTGTCGTGTCCCGACTGCAACGAGCCTCCTGCCGAAGCCGCTCCCCTCCAGGCATGGCATCGTCTGAGACGCCGTCGCTGTGTATTGTCTCGACATACTGAGGGGGGAATTCGATGTCGCGTTTGAACCCGCGGGTCGTCTCACGTCTGGCTGTGCTCGCCACGGCCCTCCTGGTGTCCCAGCTTGTTCTCGCCGTCGTCCAGGCGGCGGAAGCGCCGGACACGGCGCCGCTCCACACCCTTGCCCAGCCCGAGGCGCGGCCGACACCGCCGCCTGAGCAGCGGGAATCCACTGCCACCAGCCCGAACGCGCCGACCCTGTCGTGCGCCGGCGGGGTCGCTCGCCAGACCTGGGTGTTCACCCAGGCGACCGCGCGCTCGACGAACGCCGCCTTCCCGACCGTGCTGGACACTGTCTCGGTGCCACCCGCGCCTGGCACCGCTGGCCAGCTCGAGCGGGTGCTGGTCACTTTCTCCGCGGAGTCGGCCTGCTCTGGTGGCACCCCCTGGTGCTCGGTCAGGATCCTGATCGCCGGCGTCGAGGCCAGCCCCGCTTCCGGGGTGGACTTCGCCTTCGATAGCACCGATAGCAACAAAGAGGGCAGTGGGTCCTGGGAATCGCACTCGATGCAGCGCTGCCGCTTCCTGACCCTGCCGTCCACGGGCAACTACACCGTCGAAGTCGACTGGGGGGCCTCCTCAGCCGGCGGCGGTACCACCTTCCGGCTCGACGACTACACGATCACCGTCGCGCAGTTCGACTAGCCACGCCAGTCGCTGCCAACGCGTGACGTGAGAGAGAAGGGGGCACCCTGGGACGACGAAAGCTTATTGTATTGCTGGCGCTGGTCCTGTCCCTGCTGACCACGGCTCTGCCGCTGCAGGCGGCAACGCCGACGACTTTGCAGTGGACGCACGACGGCAACCCGATCGGCGGCCCGATCACGGCGCCACCCGGCGCCAACGACGCCGAGTTGACGCTCGCCAACGGCACCTTCACCGCCGCGGCCTGGACCAGGGACCAGCAGGTGATCGCCCGGTTTCTGCCACCGGCGGGGGCCAACGACGCGCACCTGACGGTCGGGCAGCCCTGAGCCGTCGGAGAGCGATCGGGTACCGTTCATCTGCCACCTCGGGGGTCCGCCGCGCGGCGGACCCCCACAGCCGATGTGGAGCGCGCGGGATGTTCGTCCCTTGCCGGGCTCGTCCCTTCAGGATTCGACGGCTGGTTCGGCGAGGCTCGCCGCTCCGTCGGTCTGCGCCGCCTCCGAGTGCGGTTCCATTTCCCGGAGGACGCCGTCGCCCGCCGTGAGGTGCACCCGCTCGGCCGGGCGGCGGTTCACCTCGAGCCGGAAGATATCGGGGCGGCTGTAGTGGCCGGCGACGTCGCAGGCGACCTTCGCCACCCGCACCCGCTCCAGCGAGCCACGGGCGATGAGCAGCGCCTCTTCGCCCGTGGGGGCGATGGCGATCACCTCGCCGACGGGATCGATGATCGCGCTGTCGCCGGTGTACGGCACAGACAGCAGGTTGCGATACCGCTCCGGTACGTCCTGAGGACGGATGATCCCGCCGGCGAGCACCACGTAGCAGGCCCCCTGCGCCGCGAAGGCGCGCGACAGCAAGAGCTGGCGCGGCCAGACCGGGGTGGCCGGCGCCCGCTCGGGCTCGCGGCCGGGCCAGAGCGCGGCATGGACCTGCACGCCCTGCGCCATCAGGGCATAGCCGGGCAGCACCATCTGGTGCTCCCAGCAGTTCAGCATGCTCACCCGGGCGTAGGGGCGAGGCTGGACCTGCAGCCCGCTCGCGTCGCCCTCGCTCCACACCAGCCGCTCCCAGAAGGTCGGCTTGAGCTTGCGGTGCCGGCTGATCAGCCGCCCCTCGCGGCCGATCAGCAGCGCCGTGGCGTAGACACTTCCACCGGCCGGGTCGCGCTCGACCACGCCGATGACGACGTCGGTCCCGGCCCGCCGCGCCGCCTGGCACAGCCGCTCGGTGACAGCTCCCGGCACGTCGATGGCGGCGGCGAGATACGCGCCCGCGAGCTCGAAGGCGAGCGGGGTGTTGAGCTGGCGATGGAAGAACGGGTAGCCGGCGAGCCAGGTTTCGCCGAACACCGCCAGGTCAGCGCCCGCCGCACCCGCCTGCTCGATCCACGCGCACGCCTTGTCCAGCGACGCTGCCGGGTCGCCCCACACCGGGGCCGCCTGGATCGCCGCGAGGGTGAACTCCTCTGCTGCCACGCGCTCCTCCCTGCTACCGAACGATGGCCACTGCAATCGTAACGCACGCTGCAGCCTGCTGCGCTGCGTAACGCGCGCCGCCACCGAGGCGAGGTCACACATCGCGCTGGTCGGGACGCTGGAGTCTGGTCCCCGTGCCGACGCGGTGCGGGTCGACCCGCGGGCAACGCTCCAGATGGCGTTGAGGGCACTGCCCCGCGCGCCCCGGCGCCGCGATCGACGTCCGACCAAGGTCTGACGACGACAGGCCCCGCGGCCGATTTCAGGCCAGGAGTTCGTGCCGCAGACTGAGGACAGCACCAACACCGTCGGAGAGGGGAGACACACGCATGATGGCAGCACGTACCTGGTTCTGGGCCGCGCGGCTGGTGGGCTCAGCCGGGCTGCTCGCGCTGGCGACGGCCGGAGCAGCGTCCGCCGACAACACCAACCACGAGGTGAAGGGGAGGGTCGTCTGGATCGCCGGGCGCGAGGTGGAGATTGAGCGGGACAACGGCAAGCACGTGGAGGTCCACCTCCCGCTGGGGACGCTGGTTCAGCTCGGTGATCGGCTCGACGTGCGCGGCCGGCTGGACGACAACGGCAACCTGAACGCCGAGCAGGTACAGGTAGAGCCGGGGGAGATCGAGGTGGAGCTGCGCCAGGGCGAGCGCGAGGTGGAGATCGAGCTCGAGCCCGAGGCGGGCGACGACCACGGCGGCCAGGCAGCCGGCCACGATGTTGGCGATGACCGCGGCGGCCACGGCGCAGACGACCTGGCTGGGGACGACCATGGTGGCCAGGTGGAAAGCCATGACGTCGGAGACGACCACGGCGGACACGGGAGCGACGACCCCGCCGGCGATGACCGCGGTGGCCATGGCGCGGACGATCACAGCGGGGATCACCACGGCGGCCGCCACTAACCGAGAGTTCGGCACACCGCTCCACGGCAGCCAGCAGTTCGCTCAGGCCCGCTCCAGGTGGGGCGGGCCTGACTCGTTGTCTCCCCGGGCCGGCTCCCCATCTCTGGGGCACTCGTCTGCCGGACGCCGCGCAGGAGCGCCCGGAGTCAGCGCACACAGAGGGTGCGGATGAGGCCGCCCCGCGTTGGCACGGTCTGCTCAATCAGGCAGCGCCGCTGTGGGCGTTTCCCTGCGGCGTCGGCCGGATCGCCTGGCGGCCCTGTCTGAGCCGGGACGAGCCGCTCAGACAGCCCGGGATGCCATCATCCCATCTCCGCAGCGCCGCCAGGATTGCCAGGCGGGGGAGTGTGGAGTATGCTCGTCTCACCGCCCGGCCCTCGTGGGCGGAAGGTGGAGCGCACTATGGCAGGTGCCGCCTGCGGTGCCGCGGGGTGCGGTGATGTTGGGCTTGGGGGCTCGGGCGAGCGGGATGGATCAAGCGCGTGCCCCGCTGAATGTGCTCGCCACGGACTGCCGCGAGGCTACTGCTCGCTTCCTGCGTGGGGATCCCACCGACGATACTCCCTGCTTTGAAGTGATGCGGCGTGCCATCTGCGAGCGCGACCAGGAGGCCTGGGAGTTCGTCGTCGCCCAGTATCGGCCGATCGTGCTGGCCTGCGTCCGCCAGCACCCCGCGTTCGGCATGGCCCGCGAGGAGGAGGCCTACTGGGTCAATCGGACGTTCGAGCGCTTCTGGAGCGCCGTCAAGCCGGAGCGCTTCAGCCAGTTCCAGAATCTGCCCGCGCTGCTGAAGTACCTGAAGCTGTGTGCGCACAGTGTTTTACTCGACGCGCTGCGCTCCCAGCGGGCGAACCCGGCCGAGACGGGGGTCAAGGCGCCGGAGTCGGACAGCGCTGGTCCAACGGTCGAGGCGCTCGCCGTCGGCCGGCTGGCTGGCCATGAGCTGTGGGAGGTGATCAAGCAGGAGCTGCCGGACGAGTCGGAGCGGCTGGCCGCCTACCTCAGCTTCGCGCTCGAGATGAAGCCCGCGGAGGTGGCCAGGCGCCATCCCGATCGCTACCCCACGGTCGCCGACGTGTACCGGGTCAAGCGCAACGTGATCGAGCGGCTTCGGCGCAGCCCACGCATCCAGGAGTTTCTCCGGTGAGCACCCGCGAACGCGGCGGCGCGACGACGTTAATCTGTGTGGAGGGCGGGCCGAAGAGGGGCTGCGGGGGGTCTGGCCGTGAGCTGTAGCGGACCCGGGGCGATCGCCCCGGAAGATCTCGTCGCCTTCGCTGAGGGCGAGGCCGACCAGGCCATCGCGGCGCACGTGGCGCGCTGCCCCCAGTGCGCCGCCGAGGCGCGCCAGTACGTGCAGGCCCAGGGCCGGCTGCGGGGCGCGCTGCGCCGCTTCGACTGTCCGTCGCCGCACACCATTGGCGAGTACGAGCTGGGCCTGCTGGCGGACGCGGAGCGGGTACGTGTTGCCCAGCATCTGTTGGAATGCCCCCTGTGCACTGATGAGCTGCGGACGCTGCGCCAGTTCCTGGCGACGGACACCACACCACAGCCGAGCCCGCTCGACCGGCTGCGCCGGGTGGTGGCGACGCTGTGGGAGCCGCCGCGCCAGGCGGCCTACGCCGGGTTGCGCGGCGCGGAGGACGCAGCCGCCCGGGTCTATCGGGCGGGCAGCACCACGCTCACCATTAGCCCAACGCCCAGCGGGCGGCGTGGGCAGGTCGCGCTCGTCGGACTCATCTGGGATGAGGGAGAGAGCACGGGCGCGCCCACTCCGGGCGAGGCGCAGCTCATCGCCCCGACGGGCGCCACCCGGTCGGTACCGATCGACGAGCTAGGGAACTTCAGCTTCGACGAGGTTGCGCCCGGGGTGTATCGGCTCGAAGTGCAGCGGGCCGACCAGATGATCGTCATCGAGGACCTGCCGGTCGGAGGCTAATGGGCGTGATGACGCCCGCTGAGGTGGTCAGCGACCTGCTCCTGGTGGACGACGCAGAGCGGCAGCGGGCGGTGTTACGCCGGGCGCTGGAGGCCGGCGCCCCGGAACCCCTGCTCTGCCACCTCAAGGCTGAGTCCGAGCGCTACTGGACCGCCGATCCGCACCGTTCCTTGCGCCTGGCGGAAGCGCTGATCCTGGGCGCTGAACTGGCGCGCCAGCCGCGCCACCTGGCGCTCGGCCTGATGGCCAAGGCTGACGCGCTACGCTACCTTGGTTGCTACCCGGACTCGCTGGAGCTGTTCGAGGCGGCCGGGCGGGCCTTCCTGGAGCAGGGCGATGAGGTCGGCTGGGCCCGGACGCGGATCGGCTGGGTCTTCTCCTGCCAGTACCTGGGTCGGGGCGCGGAGGCGCTCGCCGTGATCCCGCGGGCGCGCGACATCCTTGTTCGGCATGGCGAGTGGCTCCGCGCCGCCGGGCTGGAGCTGAACACCGCGGTGGTGTACTACGAGCTCGGGCGCTACGACCAGGCGCTCGCGCTCTACGACCGGGCGATCGAGTTCTTCGAGCGCGCTCGCCAGAACGATCCCACACTCTCCACCGCGGCGGAGATCCGCGCCGCCAAGGCCCGGGCGAACAAGGCGCTCATCCTGACGCTGCTGGGCGAGTTCGGCACAGCCCTGGCGCTGCACCGCGAGGCCCGTGAGGTCTTCGTCCGCCACGGCGACACTGTCTCGGTGCTGCGCCAGGACCACTATCTGGCGGACGTGTACGCTGCCCAGGGCGACTACACCCGAGCGCTGCGGCAGTACGACGAGACCCGCGCCGCGCTAGAGCGCGCCGGCCTGGAGGTCGACGCCGCCTGGGTCGCCCTCAACATGGCCGAGTGCTACCTGAGCCTGAATCGCCACCAGGAGGCGCTGGAGCTCGCGGAGCAGGCGACCGCCTGCTTTGCGCGTCTGGGAAGCCCCACCGAGGCGGCGAAAGCGCGCCTGGGCTGCGCGCTCGCCTGCGCCCGGCTGGGCGAGGTGGAGCGGGCGCTGCGGCTGCTGGACGAGGTCGGGGAGGCGCTCGCTCGGGCCGGTCTGAGCGGGGAGACGCTGGCCCGGGTCGGCTTCACCGGCCAGGCTGGCTCGGTTGCGCTACTCCGGGCCGGGCTGTACCTGGGCGCCGGCGACTGGCCCGCGGCGCTGCGGGAGGCGGAGCGCGCCTGGGCGCTGCTCGCCGAGCGCGGGCTGGCGGTGCGCCAGGCACAGGCCGAGCTGCTGCGCGCCTGGGCGCTGCTGGAGCTGGGCCAGGCCGAGGAGGCGGCGGATCTCGCCCGCTCGGCGCTCGCCGCTGGCCAGGAATCGGGCGCCCCCTGGCTTGTCCACGACGGCCAGCACCTGCTGGCCCGGGTGGCCGCGGCCACGGGGGATCTGGCGGCCGCGCTGGACGGCTGCGAGCGGGCGATCGCCAGCATCGAGCGGGTGCAGAGTCGGCTGGCGAGCGAGCTGCGGAGCCATTTCCTGGAGGACAAGCTCCGCATCTACCACGACGCGATCGTCTGGTCGCTTCGCCTGGAGGCGCCCGAGCGCGCCTTCGAGTACCTGGAGCGGGCCAAGTCCCGCGCCCTGGTCGACTACCTGGCGCAGCACCCAGAGGTGCGCCTCGCTCACGGGCGCGCGCCCGGGGACCGGGAGCTGGCGGCCGAGCTGGCCCGGCTGCGCGCCGAGCATAACTGGTTCTACCAGCGACTGTACGGACAGTCGTTCGCCCGACGCCCGGACGATGGCAGCGAGGCCCTCTCGGATACGGAGGCGGCGCGGCTGCGGGAGGCGATCTACGAGCGCGAGCGGCGGATCATGCAGCTCCTGGAGCGACTCGCGCTCCGCCAGGGCGAGGCGGTCGACGCCGCCTCACCCGCCTCCGGCGAGCAGCGGCCGCGGATCGACGAGCGGACGGTCGTGCTGGAGTACTACCTGCGGGACGACCTTGCCGCCATGTTCCTACTGTCGAGCCGTGGGATCGCCGCGGTCCCGCTCGTGGCGCGGCCGGCCGAGCTGCGCCGGCTGCTCCGGCTCTGGCAGCTCAACCTCGACGCCACCGCTCGGGCGCTCACGGCCGGCGCCCCGCTCGATGGGCTCGCCCGCAACGCGCGGGGGGTGCTGCAGGGGCTGTACCGCGCCCTGGTCATGCCAGTGGCCGAGCAGCTCGCCGCGTACGAGCGGCTGGTGGTGGTGCCGTATGGCGAGACGCACCGCGTGCCGTTCCACGCACTTCACGATGGCCAGCGCTTCCTGGTCGAGCGGCTCGAGGTGAGCGCCTGCCCCTCCAGCCGTCTGCTCCGGCTCTGCCAGGAGCGGCCTGTGCGCGCCGGGAGCGCGCTGGTCCTCGCCCACAGTGGCGGCGGGCGTCTGCCCTGGGTGCTGGAGGAGGCGCGCCTCGTCTCGCGGCTGCTGCCCGGCCGCTGCTATCTGGAAGAGGCGGCGACGCGGGAGGCGCTGGTGGAGGCGGCGCCGAGCGCCGCGGTGGTCCATCTCGCCGCGCACGGTGAGGCGCGGCTCGACAACCCGACCTTCGCCCACCTGGCGCTTGCCGATGGCCAGCTCAGCGCGGCCGACGTCTTCAACCTGGAGCTGGACGGCGCGCTGGTGACGCTGAGCGCGTGCGAAACCGGCCGGAGCGTGGTTGCCGGCGGAGACGAGCTGATCGGCCTGAGCCGGGGCTTCCTGCACGCCGGGGCGGCGACGCTGGTACAGAGTCTGTGGCGGGTGGACGACGGCTCCACGGCCGCGCTCATGGCCCACTTCTACCGGGCGCTGCGCGGCGGGGCGCCGCGCGGGGCGGCGCTGCGGGAGGCGCAGCGTGCGCTCCTGGATGAGCGGCGTGGCCACCCCTTCTTCTGGGCGGCGTTCCAGCTCGTCGGCGCCAGCGAGACCCCGGTTGCTGTCGCCGAGCAGCCGCTCGCCGTCGCCGCGGCACGTGGCTGACAGCGTCCGCTATCCGAACTGACATCCTTCGGGAGGCAAGAGCAATGAACCCCCAGCCAGACGCCAGCGCGGCAAGCCTGGTGCTGAACTACGTGCCCAACGAGGTCTGCCTTGTCGTCGAGATCAGCCAGGCCACGGCACCCCGGCCCGGGCTCGCCCCAGTTGAACTCCACCGAGACGGCGAGGAGGCGGCGAACGCGCTATACGCGCTCGTCTCCCGCTCGCTCAACCAGACGCTCAGCCGGCTGCTGGAGCGCAAGCCGGTCGAGTTCCCGACCAGCTTCCAGCAGGACCTGATGCCGACGGCGCTGCTCCGGCAGCTCAGCCCGAACGCGCGCCAGCAGGTGCTCCAGCCACTCCACAGCCCCCAGGGGCGGCTGGCGAAGAGCCGCGTCCGCCCCTGGGTCCACCTGGTCGCCTCGACGAGCCTCCCGGCCGCTCCGCGCCGAGCGCTTCAGTTCTACCAGGTTGGCGCCACGCTCCCCGACGCCAGCGCGGCCTCGCTCGACCTGTACGCCCAGGGGGTACGCGAGCTGGTGAACCTGATCAACCAGAACCTGGGCCGGATCAACCGTGACCTGCAGCAGGCGGCCGGCACGACGACCGTGCGCGTGCTGGCCGCCACGCCCAACTGGCTCACCGCTGGCAGCGCCCATAGCTGCGGCGGCCCTGGCGCCCGGCCTGAGCCAGTGCCGGACAAGGACAATCGAACGTTCGTCTTCCTTCCAGATGGGATGAGGCAGCCCTCGCCCCAGCAGGAGGCGCTCGCGGCGCTGGTCGAGGCGCAGCGCGCCCAGGCGCGGGAGCGGGGCGGGCCGGGGGACGTCATCGTCGCGGTGCTGGACACCCGGCCGCCCCGCGACCAGGTGCTCAAGGCGGCCGAGGAGCGGTACCCGGACAATCGGCTGCTGCGCGACGTGGCCAAGCAGGTGCAGTACGACGACCTGCCCGGGATGGACCCCAGCTACTTCCAGTTCCTGGAGGGCCATCTGCCGAACTGGCAGGGGCCGCAGGACCAGCCTGGCCCGGATCGAGCCCACTTCAAGATGGCCGACCACGGCCTGTTCGTCGCCGGGATCATCCGCGACATCGCCCCCGGCGCCGAGGTCCACCTGCTCCAGGTGCTCAACGACTTCGGCGTCGGCGACCTGCTGCTGCTGACCTGGACGCTGAGCCAGCTCCCCGGTCGCTTCCTGGCCGATCCCAACCGGCCCAACGCCCGGCTGGTGGTGAACCTGAGCCTGATGGCCGACATTCCGGTGGGCGAGCGGCTCGTCAGCCGCTGGCTTCCGAAGACCGCCGAGGACCCGGCGGCGCTGCGCCAGCACCAGGCCGATATCTGCGTGCTGCTGAACGCTGCGCACCTGTGCCTGGCCTCCACGCTCACCTGGCTGAACGATCTTGGCGTCCTCGTCGTCGCCGCTGCGGGCAACGACGCGTTCCCCGGTTCTACCCGGCCCGAGCCGCGCTATCCCGCGCGCTACGATTGGGTGCTCGGGGTCGGCGCAGTGCAGGTAGGCGATGGACGCCGCCCGGCCGACTTCTCCAATCGGGGCGATGAGATCGTGATGGGCAACGGCATTGCCGTCTTCGGCGGCAACGCCGACCTGCCGCCACGCAGTCCGGGTGACCCGCCCAGCCCGCGGGTGATCGACCTCAACCAGCGCCCGGTAGACGCCGTCGTCGGGGTGTTCAGCGCCCCGGAGCTCCCGCTGGGGGCCGGCAAGAACACCACCGGCTGGGCCTACTGGGCCGGCACCTCCTTTGCCACTCCGGTTGTCAGCGCCATCGCCGCCGACCTCTGGCTCTCCCAGCCACCAAACGCCCGCTCCGGACCGGCGGAGATCATCACCGCCATCCGCAGCTTCTCTGTTGACGTTGGCGACCCGGCCGACCCCGACGGCCCGCTGGACTGCCCGGTGATCTTCGCCCGGCAGGCCAGCGCGCCATAGGGACAGCGGGAACCTCCATACCCGGTGCCCGAGGCGGCCGACGCTTGGATGCATCGGCCGCCTTATTGTGCGCGTCGCTCCCCTGCTCTCCACCTCTCGGCGCCTTTTGCGCGGTACCGAGCACAGCCGCGAATTCGACCCTGCCCGCGCGTTTATCTCCGTGCCCGGGGCGCGCAGGCACGGGCGTGCCAGCGGCCGATGCCTCGGCGCACGGAGGAGGAAGGAATGGACCACGAACTCGCCGCGGGAGCGACCGGAGCCAGCGCTGGCGGCGCGGGCACGGGCGGCCGCCCGGCTGAGCCGGAGCGCGAGCGGACACAGTTCCGGGCGCTCCTGCTGCAGAACCCGAACTACTTCGGCAATCTGGAGGTCAGCGAGCTCAAGCCGGTCAAGGTGCTGCAGAGCGACACCAGCTACGAGCAGCTCGAGTGCATCGGGCTGAACCCGCCTTATAACCGGCTTGAGGGGGTAATCCAGATCAAGCGGGAGCTGGGCTACGGCGGCACTATCTGCACCCCAGGTTCCCGCGAGTATGTCCGCTTTTACGTAGACCTGTTCAATAACAGCGTCTGGCACGACGTCGGGCTGACCAGCGTGGTGGTGCACGACATCCCGGGCGACAAGCCGCTCTGCTACGCGGTGAAGCTAGACTTCAGCCCGATCCGTAAGCTGTGCCTGTTCGCCAACACCGTGAAGGTGCGGGCGATCCTGTCCTGGAACGTCCCGCCGCCGGCCAACACTCCCAACTTCGTCCCGGTCTACGGGAATCGGCTCGACGCCGAGGTGCAGGTCAACCCCCGGCACGTGATCTTCGTGGACGACCTGTTCGAGGAGCTGGAGCTGGCCAAGGTCAAGCTACCAACCCCTGCCGGACCGGTGATCAAGGCACTGGCGGCCCAGAGCGAGATCCAGGCACTGCCGCCCGAGACCCTCAGCCTGGCCCAGAAGAAGGCGCTCTACGCCAGGACGGACGTGCCGCCGCACCGCTACGGCTTTGCCGAGGCGCAGCAGCTCCTGTCCACCGCCCAGGCGCTGCCGACGATCTTCAACAGCGGCAAGGAAAGCCTGCTGCAGCAGCTCGGGCTGGCCGCGGACGAGATCGCCAAGCTAGTGGCCGGCCTGCAGCCGAAGACCGATGGTGACACGAGCTTCGAGGAGCTGCGCTGCGTCGGGCTGTATCCGGACAGCGACCTGGTGGAGGCGGTCCTCACGGTCAAGAAGCCGACCGGCTACTCTGGCGGCCTGTGCACTACCGGCTCGACGGAGTACGTCGCGTTCTGGATCGACTTCGGCGATGGGGCCGGCTTCACCTATGTCGGCACGGCTACTGTCAAGGTGCACGACATCGCCAACATCCCGGCCGGCGGGCTGCACTACGCCGTGTTCCTGAAGACGAATCTTGCCAACCGGCTCATCCCTTGCGACGCCGGCCCGCGCGTCGTCCGGCTGCGGGCGATCCTCTCCTGGGAGACACCTCCACCGCCGGCCAACCCGAGCTACGTCCCGGTCTGGGGCAATCGCGAGGAGTGCCTGGTGCAGCTCCGCCCTGGCGCGCTCGTCGGCCACATCCCGACCATCGAGACGGTTGGCGACGTGGGCATCAACGACATCGACCAGAGCACCGGCCTGGCGACCGGTGACGGCGTGGTGGCGGGGTTCCACGCCAACCAGAGCCCCTTCGGCGGGGTGGTGACGATCACCGGCCGGATCGGGAACCCGCCCGATGCTTTCGGCGGCGGCGCGGTCCCGTTCAAGTACCGCATCGAGGTCAGCCCCGACGGCGTGGACGACTGGCACCCGCTGACCAACCAGATCACAGTGAAGGTCTCCGAGGCGGTCAACGGCATCCCAATCCAGTGTGATCCGATCAACCACCCGGGCGACATCGTCTGCGACCAGGTGCTCGTCGCCACGGACGACGGCGATGGGCTCGGCGACGGCTGGTACACGTATCTGGAAGATCTCAGCCTGCCCAGCCAGCGCTTCCTGGTCAACGACGTCCTGGGCCACTGGCTGACCAACGCCTCCATGGAAGGGCTCTGGAAGATCCGCATCACCGCCAAGAACCCGGCGACGAGCCCACCCACGGTCTTCCCGGGTGTTCAGACAGTCAAGGTCCGCATCGACAACACCGCGCCCTCCGCCCCGCCAGCGCCGGCCAAGCCGCTGACGATCACCGGGGCGACCTTCAACGGCAATCCGATCCCCGCGGTCGATTGTGGCAAGTTCCCGGTCGGGACAATCCTCACCGGGACGTACGAGGTGCACGATCCGGGGACGAGCGCGCCGGAGCAGCACTTCGGTAGCCTGAGCCTGCAGGTGATCCCGGCCGCGGCGGCGCACGGCGCTCTGGTCAATCCGTCCAGTCGCTCCTTCCCGGTCGTCCCCACCACGGGCGAGGCCGGTACCTGGACGCTAGACACCCACGGCATGGATCCGTGCGGCTACGTGATCCGGCTGACGGCGAGCGATCGCACCGTCGTCAACAGCGGCTTCGTGGGCTTCACCAGCACCTTCGACATCGGCTTCTGCCTGGTCGAGGCGCCAACGCCTTAACCGGCCGGGCCGTACGCCCGGGGCCGCGGGGGAGCCAGCGTCGCCTTTCCCACGGCCCCGCGTCTCCGCTCCCACATCGACGCTCTCAGCCGCACGGATCGACCAGCCCGTAGCCCGGCTCCACCCCGGCGCAGACGAAGGGACGTTTCGGCCGGCTGTAGTTCAACTGGACGAACTGCGGATCTGGCGCCTCCGGGGGACGCAGCGGCGACGTCTCCAGACTGGCGCTGGCGGGCAGCTCCGGCGCCGTCACCAGCACCACGCCGCCGAGCGCGCCGTTCGTTCCCAGTGCGAGCGCCAGGAGCACAGCCCAGCGCCAGCGCAGCCCGCCCGGCCGCGCCCCGACGCCGTTCGGAGTCCGGCATTGGGAGTTCGGGGTTCGGGTTTCGGATACCCGATTCCGAATTCCTAATGCCGAATCTGGCCCCATGCCGCCCGCCATGCTGCCATCGTAGCGCGCCCTCGTGTCACAGCGCGCGATGCGCGCCGGCCAGTCCGCTACTATAGGCGGCGAGCGCTCTACCTGCCGCCGCGACGCCGGCGACGCCACGCTTCCGAAAGGACCCCAGAGATGGCCGTTTTCACCGAACCTCCGGGCACGCCAGTCTTGGAGCTCGATACCCCCGCGCTCGTCATGGATATCGCCAACGTCGAGGCGAACATCGCCCGCATGGCGAGCTTCCTGGCCGGCACCGGCTGCAAGCTTCGGCCCCACGTCAAGACCCACAAGACCGCGATCCTGGCCCACAAGCAGCTTGCTGCCGGGGCGATCGGGCTTACTTGCGCCAAGCTGGGCGAAGCCGAGATGCTGGTTGCCGGCGGCATCCATGATCTGCTCATCGCCAACGAGATCATCGGCCCGGCCAAGATCGCCCGGCTGGTGGCGCTGGCACACCACGCCGACGTGATGGTGGCCGTAGACGCTCCGGACAACGTCGCCGCGCTGGGCGCCGCAGCCACAGCCGCGGGCGTCACGATCCGGGTGCTGGTGGATGTGAACGTGGGCCAGAACCGCTGTGGGGTGGAGCCCTACGAGCCGGCGCTGCGGCTGGCGCGCCAGGTGGCGGAGACGCGCGGGCTCCGGCTGTGCGGGGTGATGGGCTACGAGGGCCACCTGATGTTCGTCCCGGACCGCGAGGAGAAGGTCCGCCAGGCGCGGGAGTCGATGCGGCTGCTCACCGAGACGGCCGAACTGCTCCGACGCAAGGGGCTGGAGGCCAGCATCGTTTCCGGTGGCGGCACCGGCACCTTCGATATCACCGGCGCTTACCCCGGCGTGACCGAGCTTCAGGCTGGCTCCTACATTACCATGGATGCCCGCTACCGTGACCTGGGCCTGCCGTTCGCCTGCGCGCTGACCGTGCTTGCCAGCGTCGTCAGCCGCCCCCGCCCCAACAGGGTGATCCTGGACGTGGGAATGAAGGCGATCTCCCACGAGTTCGGCCTGCCTCACGTGCTGGACGTCCCGGGCGCCCGGGTGACCAAGCTGTCCGAGGAGCACGCCACCGTCGAGCTGGACGATCCGTCTGTACCGCTCACGCCGGGGGACAAGCTGTTCCTGCTGCCAACCCACGGCGACACGACGATCAACCTGCACGACCGCTACTTCGTGGTCCGCGACGGCGTGCTGGAAACGGTTTGGGACATCGCCGGCCGCGGCAAGAGCCGATAAAGGGCCGGCCAGGCGAGATCAAGGAGAACAATGATGGAGATTTCTGGGCTCGCACCTGTCCCGGCGGAGTCGCTGGAGCAGTTGCGGCGCGTCAGCACCGCCACCCTTGCCACCGTCCTGTACAAGCTCGGCTTTCGCAACCGGGCGCTCACCGACGTCCACCCGATCGTCCCGAACAGTCGGATGGTCGGCGAGGCAGTGACCATCCGCTACATCCCGATCCGCGAGGACGTCGACACGCCGGAGCTACTCGCCAACCCCGACTACCCGCACCGCAAGGTGTTCGACACCATTAGCGCCGGCCAGGTGCTGGTGCTGGATGGCCGGGGCGACATCCGCGCCGCGCTGCTGGGAGACATTCTGGCGATGCGGCTGAAGCAGCGTGGCGCGGCGGGGGTAGTGACGGATGGTGCGGTGCGCGACGGCACCGGGATCCGGCAGGTAGGTCTGCCCTGCTACGCGCGGGGAGAGCACCCGAACGCCACGTTCCACCTGCACCACGCCGCGGACGTGAACATCCCCATCGCCTGCGCCGATGTAGCGGTGTATCCCGGCGACATCGTCGTCGGCGACGGTGACGGGGTGGTAGTCATCCCGCGCCACCTCACGGCCGAGGTGGCGAAGAGCGCGCTGGAGCAGGAGGAGCTCGAGGCGTTCATCCTGGAGAAGATCTCCGGCGGCGCCCCGCTCGCGGGCACCTACCCGGCCGGCGAGGCGACGCGGGCCGAATACCAGCGCTGGCGCCAGACGCGGCGCTAAGGGCGCGGCGGTGCAGTCGGCTGCTGGCTGTCCCACACCAAACATACAGGGGGCGTGCCCGCCAGCACGCCCCCTGTGTTCGGATCGAGTGTCCGCTCGGGATGCCCTCCCATCCCGAGCGCACGGAAGAGCCTAGCCCCAGGTGTTGCCCGCGCCGGCCGCCATCACCAGGCCAACCACTAGCAGTCCGAAGCCCAGCCCACGATAGGCGAACCGCCGAACGATACCCCACTGCATTGGAACTCTCTCCCTCTTGTGTTTTCGGTCTCGCGCGGCTTGTGCCGCGTCGCGCCCCGAACGGGCAGCAGGATAGAGGACCATCGGGCATGAAAGGAAGGGGCTTTCGGACCTATTGCCGCGCAGATAGAGAATGTCTAATGCAGCGGGTTCACCCTTGTCAGGCAGATAGGGATTTCCCTATATAGTTGCCGCTTGTCGCGGTGCGTGCTCTGGATACGGCCGGCTGGCCAGGATTCCCGCACCAGGGGTGTGGACGGCGTGCTCGGGAACGCTGGCGGCGCCTTGCATGGATGCGCGCGATCGAGATCCTTTCAGGAGAAGTCGAATGCGTCATGCTGCGCCCTCATCTCGTTATCGCCGACCACCGTCCCCTCGCTCTGGAAACGTGCATGGGCTGCCCGATGGCTCTCTCCTCGCCGCCTGGCCGGGGGACGCATGCGGGTTTTGATCGTTGAGGACGACGCGGCTGCGCGACGTCTGCTGCGGTTCGTGCTCGAAGACGTGGGGGGGCACCAGGTAGTGGAGGCGTGCGACGGGCAGCAGGGGCGGGCACTGGCCCCTGAGTGCGACCTGGTGATTACCGACCTGCTGATGCCGAATCTGGATGGCTATGCGCTGTGCAAGGCGCTGCGGGCGCGCTCGCCCGTCCCCATCATCGCCATGTCGGCGATGAAAACCGGGGTAGAGGACCGTGTCCGGGCGCTGCGCACCGGGGCGGATGACTACATCCCGAAGCCGTTCGAGCCCGCGGAGCTGCTTGCCCGAGTGGAGGCGGTGGTGCGCCGGGCGCGGCTCGCGGTGCGCACGGAGGAGCTGGGCATCATCCGCGTGGACTGCCTGGTGCTGGACCTGTTCCGCCAGACCGCTCGGTTCGGCGACCGCCCACAGGTCTCCCTGACGCCCACAGAGTGCCGCCTCCTCGCCCGACTGGCGCAATCGGCGGGCCGGCCCGTCTCGCGGCAGGAGCTCCAGGTCGCCCTCTGGGGCAACGCCACTCAGGAGACCGAGGCGACGGTTGCCAGCTACATCGTCGGGCTACGCCGGAAGATCGAGCCGGACCCCAAGCGGCCGCGCTATCTGACCACCGTGCGCGAAGCCGGTTACCAACTGTTCTAAGCGATGGCGGTAGAATCGGCGCTCAGCGCCACCGAGCTGCGGCTGGTCCTGGATGCGGCGCTGGTGATCGCCCGCGCCGCGGTGAGTCGCACTCCGGAGGAGCTGGCTGGCCTGGCGCTCGAGCAGGTGCTCGCCCTGGTGCCCGCCGATCGCGCGGCGTTCTTCCTGGTCGATCCCCTTACGGACGAGGCAGTGCGGCTGGCCTGGCGCGAGCGCGACCCGCTGCTGCCAGCGCGTTTCGCCCCAGGAGTGGGCGCCGTCGGTTGGGCCATCGCCCACCGCGCCTCGGTCGTCGTGGCCGATGCCCGGCGGGACCCCCGCTTCCAGCCGATCCGTTACCCCGTGACCAGGTCCCTCGTCGCGCTCCCGCTCGAACATAGCGGCCGGGTGACGTACGTGCTGGCCTGCTCCAGCTTTACCGCCGACGCCTTTGCACCGCGCCACGTCGAGATGCTCCGCCTGCTCGGCGAGCACGTGAGCGCGGCGTTCGCGACCGCGCAGCAGCTCGCGGAGGGTGGCGGGCTGTCACCGCAGACGCTGGCCGAGTATCTGCACGACCTGCGCGGGCCGTTGCACACCGCGCTGGGCTATCTGGCACTGGCTGCGCAGACAGCAGCTCCGGCAGGGCATGACGTCATTGCTCAGGCTCAACAGGCGTGCCGACAGGCGCTAGAGCTCGCTGACAGCGTTCTGGACGCTGCGGCCGAGGAGCGGCAAGCAGCGCCCCTTTCCTCTCCGGAGGTGCCCGTCGACCTGGCGGCGCTGCTGCGGGCGAGCGTGGCGCGGGTTCAGCCGATGGCCGAGCTGCGGAAGGTGGCGATCGCCTTGGAGGCGCCAGAGGCACCGCTGGCGGTCATCGGCCGGCAGCGCGTGCTCGAGCGGCTGCTGGACAACCTGCTGCGGAACGCGGTGGAGCATAGCCCGGAAGGAGGGACGGTGGCGACGCGGCTGGCGCCGCACGGGGACCGAGCAGTGGCGGTGGTGGAAGACGAGGGCCGGGGAATCCCAGAAGGGGAGCTGGAGCAGATCTTCGCCCCGTTCTTCCGCGCCGCGACGAGCGCAGCGCGCCAGCGCTCGGGCGGGCTCGGGCTCTCGCTCGCGCGGCGGTGGGCGATCCGCAGCGGTGGGCGGCTCTGGGCGGAGAATCGCGCTGCTGGCGGCGCGCGCTTCGTGCTCCAGCTACCGCTGGCGCCCTCTCGGCCGGACTGAAGGGCCCTTCAGTCCGGCCGAGAGGGCTGCGCTGCGCTCCTCGCCGCTAAGTACTACGGGGTACCGGCCGAACCTATTGAGTACCGCCAGATTGGCGCTGTATATAACCGTGCGCACTTTTGCCCAGATCGAGGCCGCGTGAGAACACTTCCGCGAGCAGCGGTGATCGTCTGGCTCGTCACTGTCGTTGCCGGCCTCATCGTCATCGCCGCCTCGCTGCTCCTGGCGCGCCAGGCACGCTGCGACGTGCTGGCCGCCGGCGTGCTGGTGATCGGCGGGGCCGCGGCGAACTGCTACGTCCTGCGGCTCCCCTCCGCGCGCGAGCACCACCGCCAGGAGACGTCGGTCGCCAGCGCGGTGTACGTCACCGCCTTCCTGCTGCTGCCGCCCGCGGCCGCGGTGCTCGTCGCCACGCTCTCCTACGGCCTCGTCTGGGTGCTCCGGCCACGCCAGCGGCCCTGGTTCAAGAACCTGTTCAACGTCTGCCAGTACGCGGTCGCGGTGGGGCTGGCTGGCGTCGTCTGGAACGTCGGCGGGGGAGGCGCCGAGGGGGCGGTCACCCCGGCGCGGCTGGCCTGGCTGGTGGCCGCGATCCTCGAATACTTCGTCGTTAACACCGGCGCGGTGGCGACGATCGTTGCCACCGCCGAGCGATTGCCCGTGTTCCACGTCTGGCTGCTCGGCAACCGCCACACGCTGCCGGCCTACTTCGGGACGATCTTCGTCGGCCTGCTGCTCGCGGAGCTCTGGACCGTGGCGCCCTGGACCGTGGCGCTGGCCGCGGTGCCGCTCGTCGCGATCTACTTCGCGTTCAAGAGCACCGTCGAGCTGGAAGAGCAGACGCGCGCGGCGCTGTTCCAACTCGCCGAGATCATCGACCAGCGCGACTACTACACCCACAAGCATTCCCTGCGAGTGGGTGAGTATAGCGAGCGGATCGCGCTGGAGCTGAAGCTGCCGGCCGACCAGGCGTACCTGGTCCACCTCGCCGGCCGGCTCCACGACATCGGCAAGTGCGCGGTGAACAACGAGGTGCTGCTCAAGCCCGGTCCGCTCACGGCCGAAGAGCGCGAGCACATGGCCCGCCACCCCGTGGCGGGCGGGCTGATGCTGCAGCACTTCACGATGTTCCGCGATGTCGCCCGCTGGGTACGAGCCCACCACGAATCGTTCGATGGCACCGGGTATCCCGATGGCCTCGCCGGCGAGCAGATTCCGCTCGGTGCCCGGATCATCTCCGTCGCGGACGCCTACGATGCCATGACCACCACCCGGCCGTACCGGGTTGGCCTACCGCACGAGGAGGCTGTTCGGCGGCTGCTCGCGGGCAGGGGCACGCAGTGGGACCCCCGTGTCATCGATACCTTTCTGCGGCTGTTCGCCGAGCAGCGGATTCGCAGCTACGCCAGCGCCACCGCCGGTGAGCAGGTGTTACGGTCCGCCTGATGCCGCTCGTCAACGCGACGCCGCTGCTTGCGCAGGCGCGGGCCGGGGGCTACGCCCTGGCCGCGTTCAACCTCGACACCGTGGCGCTGGTGCGGCCGCTCATCCGGGCGGCGGTCGAGGAGCAGGCGCCCGTCATCATCCAGGCCGGGCCGGTCGGACTGCGCGCCGCCGGACTGGAGGCGCTTGCCGCGGTGGTGCGGGTGGAGGCGAACGCCGCTCGGGTACCGATCGGGCTGCACCTGGACCATGGCACGGACCTGGAAGAAGTGGCTGCCTGCCTGGCGGCCGGTTTCACCTCAGTTATGCTGGATGGCTCGCTGCTTGCGCCTGATGAGAAGCTGCGGCTGACGCGGCAAGCGGTGGCCGTGGCCAGGGCGCGCAGCGCGGGAGTAGAGGCGGAGCTCGGCCCGATCGCCGGCGCCGAGGAGGGCATCACCGTGGCCGCGGCTGCCGCCCGGATGACCGATCCCGACGAGGCGCGCGCCTTCGTCGACCGCACCCAGGTCGATGCACTCGCCGTCTCGGTCGGCAACGTCCACACGCCGCCTCCGGCGCCGGTGGAGCTGGATCTGGACCGTCTGCGCCAGATCGCCGCGCGGGTCCACGTGCCGCTCGTCCTGCACGGCGGCTCCTCCGTCACCGAAGCCTCGCTCGTCAGGGCCGTTCGGCTGGGGGTGGCCAAGGTGAACATCGCCCACGTCATCAATCGGGCGTTCGTTGGCGGCGCGCGCCAGGCGCTCGGTGCAGGCGCCAGCCGGCCCAGCCAGGTGCTGGCCGAGGCGGAGGAGGCGGTGGTTACCGCGGCGCGCGAGCGGATCCGGCTGCTGGGCGCCGCCGGCACGGCGGGATGGGCTTACCGATCCGCCTCCTCCCGCTCCGCCTCGCGCTGCTGCCTTTCTGAAGGGTGTTAGACGTGCACAGGGAAGGGGTGGGATGGTACCCTGCTAGAAGTATGCCACCCTGCCTGGGAGGCCTCGACGGCAGCCTGTCGTCGGGGCTGTGTCTTTCTTAGCGAGCAGGTACGAGTATGGTGGTCGGGAGCGCGCATGGCGGTACAGTGGGAACAGCTTTACGCGGAGCGGTGCGACGGATTGAACGCCTCGGGCATCCGCGAGATCCTGAAGGTGTCCGGAGGCCCGAACTTCATCTCCCTGGCAGGCGGCCTGCCGGCGCCAGAGCTGTTTCCCGTGGACGAGGTGCGCCGGGCCTGCGAGCTGGTCCTGGAGAACGCCCCCGAGCAGGCGCTGCAATACGGCGCGACGGAGGGCTATGAGCCGCTGCGGGCGTTCATCTCCGCCCGGCTGGCGCGCCTCTGGAACATCCGTAGCACACCCGATGAGGTCCTCATCACCAGCGGCTCGCAGCAGGCGCTGGATCTGGTGGGCCGGCTGTTCATCAACCCGGGCGACGCGGTGGTGGTGGAGGACCCTAGCTACGTCGCGGCGCTGCAAGCGTTCATCTCCTACCAGGCCCGCTTCCTGGTAGCGCCAACGGATGATGACGGCGTCCGCACCGACGCGCTGGAGGAGCTACTGGCACGCGAGGTGGTGAAGTTCATCTACCTGGTGCCGACTTTCCAGAACCCGAGCGGCCGGACGCTGTCGCTGCCCCGTCGCCAGCACCTGCTGGAGCTGTCGGAGCGCTACGGTGTCCCGATCATCGAGGATGACCCGTACAGCGAGCTGCGCTACGAGGGCCAAGCCATCCCGCCGCTCAAGGCACTGGATCCGGACGGTCGGGTGATCTACCTGGGCACCTTTTCGAAGATCCTGGATCCCGGGATGCGCCTCGGCTGGATCGTCGCTGCGCGCCCGGTGCTGGACAAGCTCGTCCTGGCCAAGCAGCCGGCGGACCTGCACACCGGCATGTTCCAGCAGATGGTCACCTTCGAGGTTGTCCGCGCCGGGTTTCTGGAGCCACACGTCCAGCGCCTGATCCCGGTGTATCGCGAGCGCCGCGACGCGCTGCTGGCGGCGCTCGCGCGCCACTTCCCCGACGGTGAGGTGACCTGGACTCGGCCCCAGGGCGGGCTGTTCGTCTGGGCTACGCTCCCGCCCGACTGCCACGCGCTGGACTTCTTCCGGGAAGCGGCGCAGGAGGACGTCTCCTTCGTGCCGGGGGAATCGTTCCATCCCCGCGGCGACGTGCACAACACCTTGCGCTTGAACTTCTCGAACGCTGCTCCGCATAAGCTGGAAGACGCCGTTGCCCGCCTGGCGCGGGCGTTCAGCAAGGTTGAGCGGGGAAAGCGGCGGACCCGGCAGTACCACGAGCCGCTCGCTATAATCTGAGCGGCGTCAGCCAGATGCGGAGGTAGTACTGTGGAGCGAGAGCCATTCGCCTTCTTCCAGAACAAGTTCGTCCCCATCTCACAGGCCAAGGTCAGCATTATGACCCACGCCTTCAACTATGGGACCGGGTGCTTCGAGGGCATCCGCGGCAACTGGAATCCCGAGGCTGAGCAGCTCTACGTATTCCGCCTCCGCGAGCACTACGAGCGCCTCCTACGCAGCTGCCGGATGCTGCGCATCAGCCTGCCGTACAACGTGCAGCAGCTCTGCGAGATCACCCGCGAGCTGATCGAGCGTAACGGCTACCGCGAGGACATGTACATCCGGCCGATCGCCTACAAGGGGAGCCTGGACCTGGGTCCACGGCTGCATGACCTGGAGGACCACTTCGCCATCTTCACTGTCCCGCTGGGGCTGTACCTGGGCGACCAGGGGGTGCGGGTGGGAGTCTCCTCTTGGCGCCGGGTGGACGAGAATGCCATTCCGGCCCGGGGCAAGGTGACGGGGATCTACATCAACAACGCGCTCGCCCGCACCGAGGCCAACGACGCGGGCTTCGACGAGGCGATCATGCTCACTACCCAGGGCACGGTGTGCGAAGGCTCGGGGGAGAACCTGTTCCTGGTGCAAGGCGGCCGGCTGGTCACCCCGGCCGAGTCGGAGACAATCCTGGTGGGCATCACTCGCAACACGATCATCCAGCTCGCCCGGGACGAGCTGGGGATCGAGACGGTCGAGCGACAGGTAGCGCGTAACGAGCTGTACACCGCGGATGAGCTGTTCATGGTGGGCACCGCGGCGCACGTCACCCCGATTATCGAAGTCGACCACCGCGCCATCGGCGATGGCACGGTCGGACCGGTCACTCGCCAGATGATGGCGAGCTACTTCGACGTGATCCGCGGGCGCAACCCGAAGTACATGGACTGGCTCACCCCGGTGTACCCGGCGCGCGTCCCGGCGCGCTAGCTTAGCTTCCAGGCACGTTGAGGCGGGCCGCGTAAGGCCCGCCTCGCGTCTGTTCAGGGAACCTCGCGGTGCCGCCCCGGCGGGGTACCATAGGGGTATAGCGCCGGGCCGAGCCCGTGGCACTCTCGGCTCCCCACCGCGGGCCGCGGCTCCGGTGGCGTCCGCCAGCGCGAGGAGCGCCGTCCCAATGGCAGAGCACGATCGAAATGGCAGGGCGGTGGCAAGCGGTGAGCCGACCGCCACTGTCGAGGACTATCTCCAGACCATCTACTACATGAACCGCGACCGCCGGCCCGTCTTTGGCGCCCGGCTGGCGGAGAAGCTCGCGGTCAGTGCCCCGACGGTCACCGCCACTCTGCAGCGGATGCGCCGCGACGGGCTGGTGTCGCTTGATGGCCGCAAGGAGGTGCACCTCACTGAGCGCGGCCGAGTGCTGGCCGAGAGTATCGTCCGCCGCCATATGCTCGCCGAGCACCTGCTGGTGGACCTTCTCGGCCTGCGCTGGGCCGAGGCGCACCTGGAGGCGCACCGGGTAGAGCATGCCATCTCGCCCCGGGTGGAGGAGCGCTTGCTGGCGGTGCTGGGCAATCCGCGCACCTGCCCGCACGGCAACCCGATGCCCGGGGTAGAACAGGAGGAAACCGGGGCGGCGCCACTGGCCAGCCTGAGGGCTGGCCAGCGTGGCCAGGTAACCCGCATCCACGAGGAGGCAGAAGAGGACCTGCAGCTCCTCACTTTCCTGGAGGATTACGGGGTCAAACCCGGAGCGCGAATCGTGGTGGAGGACGTGGCGCGCTACAACGGTACGGTCACCATCCGCGTCGGCGACCGCTCGGTCGTGCTGGGCGACCGCTCGGCCGGTTACATCTGGGTACGCCCCGAGGCGTAGCCGGGCCTTTCGGCCTGGCTCGTCCCCGGTGTGTCGGCGGCTCAGCCCTTCAGCGCGCCGGCGAGCAGGCCGCGCATGAACAGGCGGCCCAGCAGCAGGTACACCGCGATCGTCGGGGCAGCGGCGATCACGGCCCCGGCCATCTGCACGTTCCACTGGACGAAGAAGCTGCCGGCAAGGTTGTTCACCGCCACCGTGATCGGCGCCAGTGCCGGGTTGCTCAGCACGACTACCCCGAGCAGGAAGTCGTTCCAGATGGTGGTGAACTGCCAGATCAACGCTACCGCAAACGCCGGCATGGATAGCGGGAGCATGATCCAGCGGTAGATGCCGAAGAAGCCGGCGCCGTCGATCTTCGCCGCGTCCACCATCTCATCGGGCACAGTGGCGAAGTAGGAGCGGAAGATTAGCGCGGTGATCGGCATCCCGAAAACGCAGTGGACGAAGATCAGCCCCGGGATAGAGCCGTACAGCCCCACTTTCTGCAGTATCTGCACCAGGGGAATCAGGATCCCCTGGTACGGCAGGAAGATGCCGAACAGCACCAGCATGAAGAGCAGGTTCGAGTAGCGGAAGCGCCACTTGGCGAAGATGTAGCCGTTCATCGAACCGATCAACGACGAGATGAGCGCCGCCGGCACCGTGATCCGAAAGCTGTTCCAGAAGTTCGCCGAAACTAGCGGCCAGGCGGTGGCGAAGCTGCCCAGATACAGCGAGCGCGGCGGATGCCACATGTCGATGAACGACACATCCGAGAACGGCTTCAGCCCGGTGACGACCAGGACGTAGATCGGCATCAGGAAGTACAGTGCAAAGGCGATCAGTACCAGGTAGATGGCGACCCGGCTCAGCGCGAGCGCCCTCACCGCTGGGCCTCCAGGTGGATGCTGCGCAGGTAGGGAATGATCAGCCCGGCGGCGAGGATGAGCATCGTGACGGCGATAGATGCCCCCTGGGAGAAATTGTTCTTCTGGAAGGTGGCCTGGAACATGAAGAAGGCCGGGGTGTCGTCGGCAAAGGCCGGCCCGCTGGAGGTCATCGCCGCGGTGAGGTCGAACAATCGCAGCGAGATGACGCCCAAGATAACGAACACGGTGAGCGTCACCGGGGTCACCAGCGGAACCGCGATGTAGCGATAGAACTGCCAGCCCGAGGCACCATCGATCTTAGCGGCCTCGCGCAGCTCCTGAGAGATGCCGCGCAGGCCAGCGAGATAGAGCGCCATGGTGTAGCCCGTCATCTGCCAGGCGGCCGGAATAGACACCGCCATGATGCCGATGTTCGGATCGGCAAACCAGGAGTTTTTCAGGATGCCCAGGCCGACCGAGTCGAATAGCAGGTTGATGCCAGAGTTGGGGTACATCAGCCAGCGCCAGGCTACGCCAGTAACGATCGCCGAGATAGCGAATGGGAAGATGTAGATCGTTCGGAAGATCGATTCCCCTTTGATCCGCTGGTCCAGCAGGACCGCCAGCAAGAACCCGAACCCGATGCACTGAGCCATGAACAGTACGGTGAACTTGGCGGTGTTCGCCAGGTCGATGAGATAGCGGGGGTTTTGGGACAGCCGCTGGAAATTGCGCAGCCCGACGAACTCGTAGTTGGGAACGATGTCATTCCAGCCAACCAGAGAGATGTAGATGGTCCAGAGAATGAACGCATAGATGAAGATGGCGACGGCTACGAGGGATGGGCTAAGGACGGCGATCGCCCAGAAGTTATCGTTCCTCAGCCAGGACCACGGCGCGCGCCGGGCGGCGACGGGGGCGGGAATGGCCCCGCCCCCGGCCTGTGCGCGGGCGCGCGTGGAATCAGGAACCGACGCCGGCATCGGCGGCTGCCTGGACGAGCGCGTTCTGGGTCGCGGCAACGTCCCGGTTCGTCGCAAAGGCGTTCATCGCGTTGACGTAGTCCGTCACCCAGCTTTCCTTCGCAGCGAAGCCGTGGACCACGCTCGGGACGATCGTGTTCGTCTTGAAGTCCTGCATCGCCTGCTTCTGGTAGTCGTCGTAGTTGGGTGACTGCCCGGCGTCGGTGCGGGCGGGAATGGAGCCTTTGAGCGGGTTGAAGGCGTCCTGTCCCTCACGGGTGCCGCAGAGCTTGACCCAGGCGATGGCGTTGTCGCGATCGGGCGCCCCCTTGGGCAGCCCGAACGAGTCGGCCAGCGCCGAGTAGATGCCCTTTGTCCCCGGGACCGGCACCCAACTGTAGTCGCTGAACTGCTTGCCCTTGTAGTAGCCGTTGCGCCAGTCGCCGTCGATCTGGGTGGCGGCAGTGCCCTTGACCACCATCTCGGCCACGTCGCCCCAGGCAACCGACAGGTAGTCCGGGTTGGCGTAGTCCAGGATGCGCTTCATGATGTTGAGCGCGTCGGTAATGCGGGAGTCGGTCCACGCGGTGGCGCCGGTCCACAGGCCCTTGTAAGCGTCGGCGCCGAGCACACTCTGGAGCACCGTCTCGAAGTAGTGCCCGGTTTCGCCGGGGCTCGATTCCCCGAGCGCCGCCATGACGATCCCTTTGGCCTTGAGCTTCTCAGCGATCGCGAAGTAGTCGTCCCAGGTGGCCGGCGGCGTCAGACCGTTGTCGTTGAAGATCTTGGTGTTGTACCAGAGGATGTTCGAGCGGTGGATGTTGACCGGCACCGACCACTGGTGCCCGTCGTACGACGAGTTGTCCAGCAGGCCCTTCGGGAAGACGTCGTTCAGGCCCAGGCTGGCGTAGATGTCGTCGATCGGCTCCATCCGGCCGGCCTTGACGTGGCTGTCGATCAGCTCGTGGCCCAGGTGGACCTGGAACGAGTCGGGCGGCTGCCCGGCCAGCATTCGGGTCTGGAGCACCGCCTTCATGTTGCCGCCAGCGCCGGTGCCCCCCGCGAGCGCGGCGTTGATGATCTCCACCCCCGGATTCTGCTGCTTGTACAGGTCGTAGAGCGCGTTGAGCGCCTCGACCTCACCCGGAGCGGTCCACCAGCTAAAGATCTCGAGCTTCCCTCCCTCGGCTGCGGGCGCCGCGCCCCGGGACGGAGCCGGGGAGAAGCCAACGGTAGCACCGACAGCGGCGAGCCCGGCGGTGCCGAGCGCCATCCTGAGAAACCTGCGGCGATCCATGCGCGCCGCGAACAGGTAGCTGGACGATGAGCCACGCGTCTGGACGGACACCGTTTCACCTCACTTCGACCAGGTAACGGTGTGCCCTGGGCGGTTCGAGACCGGCGCCGGGGACGAGGCCTCGCACCAGCAGTGGTACAACCGCTGTCGCGCATTATGAGTTCGGACTCCCGTTCCGGTCAATCCCTGCGCGGGAGCGCGGCCGGATCCGGGCGGGGGCGTGGGGATGGGCACCGGGCGAGTGCGAGACACAAAACGGCCCGAGAAGCTTCCGCCCCTCGGGCCGCGGGCCAGACACCGAACGGGGCCCTGGCCGAAGCCCCCGATTCGTCAATCCGGCGGTGTTTCCTTGCGGATCGGCCTCCCGCCGAGACGGGCCGCTTGTGCGAAGCTGGCCGCGTCTGACAGTCGGTAGCCTACACCAGCCAGCTTGCTCGTGGAGCAGGCTGCGTGTCACGGGCACGTCACACCCCACTGCCGCACCCGACTATGGCGGCAGCAAGCGCTAGAAGATGGCCCGGCGCTTGGAGCTCACGTAGTCCACCAGGATGTACTCACCCAGGCGCTCGGGCGTGGCGAAGAAGGCGCGGCCCTTGTTGATGCGGGCCATCTGCTCCACGAACGAGGTCAGCAGTTCGCCACGGTCCAGCATAAAGGTGTTGATAACAATCCCCTCGCGGGTGCAGCGCTGCACTTCCTTCAGCGTCTCCTGGAGCGTGCGGTAGGTGGGCGGGTAGGAGAACTGCGCCTCATTGCCCTCCAGGTGCGCGGTCGGCTCGCCGTCGGTGATCATGATGATCTGCTTGTTACCGCCCTTGTGCCGGCCGAGCAGCCGCCGCGAGAGCAGGAAGCCCTCGTGCATGTTCGTGCCATAGTTCCACTCGCTGGAGGACAGCGTGGGGAGCTGCTCGGGGCTGAACTCGCGCGCGTGCAGCGAGAAGCCGATCACGTACAGGCTGTCGCGCGGGAACTGCCCCTTGATGAGGGCGTTGAGCGCCAGGGCGACCTTCTTGGCGGCCAGGAAGCAGCCGCGGAAGATCATCGAGCGGCTCATGTCGAGCATCACCACGGTCGCCGCGTGGGTCTGCTGCTCGGTGCGGTAGACCTGGAAGTCGTCGGGAGCCAGCCGCACCGGGGTGCCCGGGCCGGCCCGCTCAACCGCGTTCATCAGGGTTTCGCGCAGGTCCAGCAGGAAGGGATCACCGAACTCGTAGCGCTTGGACTCGTCGGTGCGGTCGCCGCCAGTGCCGCGTCGGTCGAGCTTGTGCTGGCCAAAGCGGTCCCGCTTCAGGTGGGCGAAGATGTCCTGCAGCGCCTTGTCGCCGATCTTGCGAATCGCCCGGGCGGTCAGCTCAAGCTGGTCACCCTTGCGCTCCAGGTAGCCGGCCTCTTCCAGGCGGCGGGTGATCTCGCGCAGGCGATCCAGTTGCTCGGCGGCCTGGTCTCCCAGGAGCTGCTCTAACTGAGACGGGTCGATCTTGTCCAGGTCGCTGGGGTCTTGCACCCGGCGGAGCTGGCGCTCGAGCTGGTCGAGCTGCTGCAGCTCCTCCATCAGCTTCATCGCCTCTTCCAGGCTCAGGGTGTCGTCGCCGCGGAAGTTGTAGCGACGGCGGAGGTCGTCCAGTGGCGCCAGCTCGTCCAGGTGCATTGCGAGCTGGGCCATCTCCGCTTTGAGCCGGTCGTCGCGCAGCAGCGACTCCATCATCTCCTGGAGCTGGCGTCGCTGCTCGGGCGACATGCTGTCCAGCAGCGACTGCATCTGCGCGATCTGCTGGCGCATCTGCTCGACGAGCTCCTCCAGGCTGTTGACGCCGGGGAAGTTCTGCCCCCACCTGTCCTTGAACGCCTGGAAGTCGGGCTGGCCGCCCTGGAGCTTCTCGCGCAGCATCCGGTTCAGGTCGCGCAGCATCTCGCGCATCCGCTGCAGGTCCTGCGGCGTGAGATTCTGGAGCGCCCGCTGCATCCCCTGCAGGTAGGGCTGGAGCATCTGCTGCCGGAGCGAGTCCATCAGCTCCTGGAACTGCCGGCGCGCCTCCGGGTCCATGAACTCGTAGTCCTGGAGCTGGCGGATGCGCCCGGCCGGGTCTTTGGGAAGCTGGCTGAGCGTCTGCTGCCGCTCCGCGGCCATGCGCTCGAGCGCCTTCTGCATCGACTCGGGCACTTCGCCACGCTGGACGCGCTCGCGGCCGTCCATGAGCCGGCGGCGGATACCCTCGCGCTCGGTCTGGATGATCCGCTCCAGCCGCTCCTTGATGTCCTGCAAGGTGGAGCCCAGGTCGTAGCGGTCGAGCTGCTGCTGGCGCCGGCGCCGAAGCTGCTCCAGCAGGTCCTTCAGCCCGGGCAGCCGCTGGCCATTCGGGTCCCGCACCCCCTGGTGGAGCAGCCGGCGCAGCGCGTTCCAGAGATCGCCGTCCGCCAGCAGGTCGTCGGACATCGCCTGCAGCAGGTCGTCGGCGTCCAGATCGGGAAGCTGCTGCGAGCCATCCCAGCGCGAGTATCGGATCAGCATAGGAGCCTCCAAGCCAGCAACGAGCCGTGATCCGCCCCGGGGTGAAGGGACGGCCGCTGCCTCACCCCCGATAGCGGTACTTCCCCGCCTGCATCTCCTTGTTCAGCTTGCGGTTCAGATGCAGCCCTTCCAGGACGAACTCCACCCCGGAGGCGATGCTGGCGGGGTCGCTGGCGCCCAGCCTCCGCGTTGCCGCCTGGAGGCCGCGAACCTCGCCAAGCTGCCGAACGTACTCCTGGGAGGGCATGCTCTCGGAGACATCGAACTTCAGCCCTCGCTGGAAGGCGCTCAGCACATCGTCCAGCTCGCCGGCGCTGAAGCAGCGGTTGAACACATTCAGGACCGCCCGCTGCACCAGCTTGTTCAACACCTTCTCCTCGCCGCCCTCGCCGAGCGTCTCCAGCTCGATCTTGCCCGTGGTAGAGGCGATGACCGCTTCCAGGTCGCTCACCCGCGGCGCCACCTCGCGCTCGCCCAGGCGGATTGCGCGTTTGAGCGCGTTGGAGAGCAGGTTCTCGTAGTTGCAGATGGAGACGCGCACCGAGACACCGGAGCGCTGGCTGATCTCCGGCGAGCGGCGGGCCAGATGCGTCAGCTCGGCGATGATCTGCTTCATGTATGGCGGCACTACCGTCTTGAAGCCGTCATCGGGGAACACCGTCCGCTCGGCCTCCATGATCGCCACCTCGTCCTCGACCCGGCGGGGGTAGTGGGTGCGGATCTGGGAGCCGAAGCGATCCTTCAGCGGGGTGATGATCCGGCCGCGGTTGGTGTAATCCTCCGGGTTGGCGCTGGCGACGATGTACACGTCTAGCGGCAGGCGCACCTTGTAGCCGCGGATCTGGACGTCACGCTCCTCCATGATGTTCAGCAGGCCAACCTGGATTCGCTCAACCAGGTCGGGCAGCTCGTTCAGGGCGAAGATGCCGCGGTTGCTGCGTGGCAGCAGCCCGTAGTGGATGGTCAGCTCGTCCGAGAGGTAGCGCCCTTCGGCGACCTTGATCGGGTCGACCTCGCCGATCAGGTCGGCGATGGTGATATCCGGCGTCGCGAGCTTCTCGCCGTAGCGGCGGTCGCGCGGAAGCCAGGTGATCGGGGTGGCGTCGCCCTGCTCGGCCAGGCGGATGCGGCAGGCGCGGCAGATCGGGTGGAACGGATCGTCGTTGATTTCGCAGCCGGCCAGCGCCGGCAGCTCCTCGTCGAGCAGCTCCACGAGCAGTCGTGCCATGCGGGTCTTGGCCTGGCCACGCTCACCAAGGAAGACTATATCCTGCCCGCTCAGGATCGCGTTCTCGATCTGGGGAATTACCGTCTCTTCGTAGCCGACGATGCCGGGAAAGAGCGGCTCGCCGCGGCGGAGCCGGGCGATGAGGTTGTCGCGCAGCTCCTGCTTGACCGACTTGCTCTGGTAGCCGCTCTTGCGCAGCTCTCCAACCGTGCTGGGCCTGGTCATCCCGTTCTCCGAGTCCAATACTCCGGGTCCCGGGTTGCGCGTCCCGAGCCGGGGTCACGCGGCCGCTGCCGGGCCGCCCGGACACTATGCGGCCTACCCGGGGTTGTGTCAACCATACCGCATCTCGCGGGCTTGCCGGAAAAGACGCCCTTCTGCAAGTCCGCGGCAGGACGAACGGTGGTTTCCGCAGGGTCGGCGCGGCTAGGAGCCTGGCGATACCGGCCGGCGCCCGGCGTCCAGCGCCGCCAGCCCGAAGCGCTCGTCCGCCATGTCGGCGATCGCTTTGCCGATCGCCAGCGACGAGGTCGCGGCCGGCGAGGGGGCGTTGCGGACGTGGATCACCCCCTCGGCGCTGGAGAGGACGAAGTCGTCCACCAGCTTCCCGTCCCGCGAGAGCGCCTGCGCCCGTACCCCGGAGGGGCCGGGCAGCACGTCCTCCGGCCGCAGCTCCGGCACGTAGCGCTGGAGCGCGCGGACGAAGGCGCTCTTGCTGTAGTCGCGGAGCATCTCCTCCAGGCCGGTGCGCCAGTACCTGCGCGCCAGCGCCTGGAAGCCCGGGTAGCGGAGGGCGTCGAGCAGATCGGCCGGGTTTACATCCCAGCGGCGGTAGCCCTCGCGGGCGAAGGCGAGCACTGCGTTCGGCCCCAGCCAGACGTTGCCGTCCATGCGCGGGGTAAAGTGGACCCCCAGGAATGGGAAGCTCGGGTCCGGCACCGGGTAGATGTTGCTCTTTACCAGCCAGCGCCGCTCGGGCCGGAGCACGTAGTAGTCGCCGCGGAAGGGAACGATCTTCGGGTCCTCCGGGGCCCCGGTCATCCGGGCCAGGCGGTCGGAGTACAGCCCGGCGCAGGTAATGAGCGCGCGGGTCTCCAGGGCGCCCTGAGACGTCTTCAGCAGCACCTGCCCCCCACGTCGCGCCAGGGCCAGCACCGTGTGGTTCAGGCGGATCTCCCCACCTCGCGCCTGGACCTCCTGGGCATAGGACTGGGCGACCTGGCCAAAGTCGACGATCCCGGTGATCGGGGACAGGATCGCCCGAATCCCGGCCGCGTGCGGCTCCAGCTCGCGCAGCCGCTCCGGCCCGATCAGCTCCAGGCCCGGGACGCCGTTGGCGGTGCCGCGACGATACAGCTCCTCCAGGCGCGGCAGCTCGGACTCGTCCAGCGCCACCACCACCTTGCCGACCCGGCGATAGGGGATGCCATGCTCGTCGCAGTAGGCGTACAGCAGGTCACGCCCCTGAGTACAGAGTCGCGCCTTGAGCGAGCCGGGCGCGTAGTACAGCCCGGAGTGGATCACCCCGGAGTTGTGGCCCGTCTGGTGCTCCCCAATGCGCGGCTCCTTCTCGAGCACCACCAGCCGGAGCCTTGGGTAGCGGATCAGCAGCTCGCGCGCGGTCGCCAGCCCGACGATCCCCGCGCCAACGACGACAAGATCGATCATCGCCGCGCCGCCAGCTTCCGCTCGATCCCCGCGGGTGCCCGCTGCTCGACCGATCTCAGGCAGCCGCGATCCTCCCCGCTCTCGGTCGAGGGCACCACCACGGCGAAACCCTGCCGATCCACCGGGTAGCTCGCCGCCATCCCGGCGGCAGCCGTGTGCCACGCCAGCTCGGACAACACAACACTCCGATCAGCAGTCATCGTTACTCGAGGGCATAGTCCTCGCTCCAGACCACGCCCGGGGCCGTCCGGATACGCTCGTAGAGCGTGCGATCGGCAGTGAGGAAGGATAGACCAATTCACCACTGGTCGTCGGCATCGTGCTAGACCGCGACCTCGACCCGTTCCAGCCGGGGGCTTGACTTCCTCAAGGACTGGCAGACCCTGGTCGCGCAGCGCGGCAACGAACTGCTCGATCACGTCGCGGTCGTTGTCCAGCGCTGCCTCGAGCGTATCGCCCTCGGTGAAACAGCCCGGCAGCGCCGGGACGAGGACCGTGTACCCGCCGGCTTCGGGCTCCGGGTCCTGATACTCGTGTGGAAGTAAGCGTTCACGTCCGAGTCGGCAGGAGCTTGACGTTTGTGATGACCGGGGGGCTTCGACGGATCCACATCCATCTCGGGATACGCGGTCACGGAGGCCGCCACATCCGCGGCAGTAAACGCCGGGATACTGCCTGGCAGGCTTGGCTGGATCGCCGGGATCCCGGGGGCACCGTTACATACGGCACGGGGGTGGGGTGCCCAGGACCTGGGGAGTACCGGCCAAGGCTGGGGCTGCCGACCCCTCCGGTGATCACTTGACGGAGCGGCCGTGCGGATGGGAACGGGAAGCTGGACAGTAGCCGGTGGCGAGAGGAGCACCGGGATAGAGAGGACCGGCAGGGCAACGGCGACAAAGACAGACCGGCGGAGGGAGATACGGCGGGGCACGAGCCACCCCTTGGATCAACGCCGAGCCGTCGGGCCTCTCCCTTGCAGATCCGGAGTCCCGAGCCCGGGCCGCGCGGGCAAGCACCCGGGGCTCGGGACTCGGGACTCCGGGCGCGGGGCTACTGCTGCAGGGTGGCCTCGACGCTCATCTCTACGTTGCCCTTGAGCGCCTTGGAGACCGGGCAGCCGTCCTTGGCCTGGTTCGCCGCTTCCTGGAAGGCCGCCTGGTCGATGCCGGGGACCCGGCCACGGACGGTGATGGCGGAGCGGGTGATTCCCCAGCCACCCTCGGGAAGCTGGGCGAACGTCACCACCACACTCGTCTCCAACCGCTCCGGCGGGGTGCCCTTCCCGTTGAGGATGTGCGACAGCGCCATCGAGTAGCAGCTCGCGTGCGCGGCGGCGATCAGCTCCTCCGGGCTGGTCTTGCCGTCCGAGCGCTCGGTGCGGGACGCCCAGGTGACCGGCAGGTTGCTGAGCGCGCCGCTCCCGGTGCTGGTGATCGTCCCCTTGCCCTGGACCAGGTTGCCTTCCCAGACGACGTCGGCCCGACGTTCCGCAGCCATGGTGAACCTCCTCCCGGGGTCTCCGTCCCAAGATACCAGATCACACCCCGCGTCACCGCTCCGCGGGCTGGGCTGGCGCGGGGGCGTCCGAGGGGATGGGCGTCGGAACGTCGGGCGCGAAGAGCGAGAGCTGGCGGAGGCCCGGTGCCGGGACCAGGCCGGAGGCGCGGACCCCGAGCAGCCGCACCGGCTGGCCGGGCGTCCAGGCGCGGCGCATCAGCAGCCCTGCCTCCCAGGCGATCGTCTCGGCGTCGTCCACCGCCAGCGGCAGTGTGCGGGCGCGGGTGCGCGTGGTGAAGTCGGCCAGCCGCAGCTTCAGCGTCACCGTGCGGGCAGCCAGCCGCTCCCGCTGCAGCCGCTGGGCCACGCCCTGGCTCAGCTCGCACAGCGCCTCCCAGAGCGCCCGGCGGGCGCGGACGTCGCGCGGAAAGGTCTGCTCCTCGGAGATCGAGCGCGTCTCGTGCTCGGTCTCGACCGGGCTGTCGTCCAGGCCGAGCGCGTGGTCGCGCAGCTCCCGCGCCCAGCGCGGTCCGAACTCCGCTGCCAAGAGCTCCAGCGGCTGCCGCTGCAGGTCGCCCACCCGCTTGATCTCCAGCTCCTGCAGCCGGGCGGCGGTCTTGGGCCCCACACCCCAGAGCCGCTCAATCGGCAGCGGGGCGAGAAACGCCGCTTCCTCGCCCGGCCGCACCACCACGAACCCGCCCGGCTTGCGCAGGTCGGAGGCGATCTTGGCGACGAGCTTGCACGGCGCCAGGCCGACCGAGGCGGACAGACCCAGCTCGTCACGCACCCGCGCCTGGGTCTGGCGCAGCAGCGCCTCGGGGTCGACGGCGTCGCTCAGGTCCAGGAACGCTTCGTCGATCGAGGCCTGCTCCAGGCGGGGGCTTGCTTCGCGGAGCAGCGCCATGACCCGCCGCGAGTACTGGCTGTACAGTTCGTGGCGGGTGGGGAGGAAGATCGCCTGCGGGCACAGGCGGAGCGCGGTGGCGGCCGGCATTGCGCTGCGGACACCGAAGGCGCGGGCGGCATAGCTCGCCGAGGCGACCACGCCGCGGCCGCGCGGGTCGCCGCCGACGATGATCGGCTTGCCACGCAGCAACGGGTTCTCCAGCTCCTCGACGGCGGCAAAGAAGGCGTCCAGGTCCAGATGGGCGATCCAGCGTGCGGAAGCCATACGAGCCGAGTCTACCTCCTGGCCACCGCTTGCCTGCCACCACTGCTGCACCACTCCCGACACAGCCGCGGCTCGCGGCGATTGCCCTCTCGCGCCTGGCTGGCTACACTCACCCCTGTCGATGGTCGACCTGAGCCGCCCTCCGACAGCCAGGAGCAGCGCCCAGCGCCGGAACAGACAGCCGCGCCGTGCCCTGGCGAACCGGAGTGGCGAGAGGACTGCTTCGGAGGTAAGTGCCACGGATCCGCGGACGAGCACGCCGTTGTAATGTCACGCCGATACTGCACTGAACAGGAGAGACCGTGCGCAACGCGACACGACCGAGACTGATCAGCTTCCCCTCCCTGCTCGCGGTCCTGGCGCTGGTGCTGGCTGCCTGTAGCTCCGCACCGCCGGCCGCCCCAACCAGCGCCCCGGCTGCCCCCACAGCCGTCCCGGCTGCGCCCACCAGCGCGCCGGCGGCTGCCGCGCCGACGCGAGCGCCCGCTGCCGCGGCGACGTCAGCCCCGGCCCAGGCGGCCGCGACCACCGCTCCTGTCGCCGCTACCTCGGCCCCGGCCGCCGCGCCGACCACGGCCGCGGCCGGCCCGGCCCCCACAGCCGCCCCCGGCGCCACCCCGGCCGGAGCGCTCCCGGCGACCGTCTTCGGGATCGAGCCCGGCGTTGGCGGCGACGGCTCGTTCGACCGGGTGAAGCAGAACGGGATCAAGCTGGGGATCACCAACGACCAGCCCTACAACTGGCACCCGGAGGGGAGCCAGGAGCGGAAAGGCATCGACTACGACATCATCTCCGAGGCGATGAAGCGCCTGGGCATCGACAAGATCGAGTTTGTCGAGGGGCCGTGGGAGAGCATGGTGCCGGGGCTGCAGTCGGGGCGCTTCGACGTGCTGGTGACCAACATTCACAAGACCGAAGCGCGGGTCAAAGTGA
>Ga0209810_1000458_pt1 | contig 90528 bp, 67 predicted proteins | sample Coa_R1_7_FD_187159 | JGI IMG/M metagenome (GOLD analysis project Ga0209810, IMG submission 187159) | Surface soil microbial communities from Centralia Pennsylvania, which are recovering from an underground coalmine fire - Coalmine... | ecosystem: Environmental > Terrestrial > Soil > Unclassified... | reverse complement strand
GGCCGAGCGCTATGAGCGGACCGCCGAGCGGAGCGGGCAGCGGAACGGGTATCGGGAGTGGGACTGGGACACGCGGGTCGGGACGATCGGGTTGCAGGTGCCGCGCGTGCGCAGCGGGGGCTACGTGCCGAGCGGGCTGGAGCCGCGCAAGCGGGCCGAGCAGGCGCTGGTGGCGACGGTGCGGGAGGCGTACGTGCAGGGCGTGGCGCCCCGGAAGGGCGACGATCTGGTCAAGGCGCTGGGGCGGGACGGGATCTCCAAGAGCCAGGTGAGCCGCCTGTGCCAGGCGCTCGACTTCCTCGTCGAGCGCTTCCGGAGGCGGCGACTGGAGGGCGCCTACCCGTACGTCTGGTTCGACGCGACCTGCGTGAAGGTGCGTGACGGCGGGCGGGTGGTGTCGATGGCAGTCGTCAGCGCGATTGGCGTCAACAGCGAGGGGCAGCGGGAGGTGCTCGGGCTAGACGTGGGACCCAGCGAGGCCGGCGCCTTCTGGCACAGCTTCCTGCGCGGGCTGGTGGCGCGGGGGCTGGCCGGGGTGCAGCTGGTGCTCAGCGATGTCCACCAGGGCCTGAAGACCGCCATCGCCGCGGTGCTGCAGGGGGCGAGCTAGCAGTGCTGCCGGGTCCATTGCGTCCGGAACCTGTTGGCGTTGGTGCCCAAATCGGCGGCCGAGATGGTGGCCGCGAGCAGTGGCGCAAGGTCGCCGATGGGCTGCGGGCGCGCTTCCCGCGGGCGGCGGCGCTGCTGGACGAGGCCGAAGACGACGTGCTGGCGTACCTGGCGTTCCCGCGCGAGCACTGGCGGCAGATCTGGTCGAACAACCCGCTGGAGCGGCTGAACAAGGAGGTCAAGCGACGGACCGACGTGGTCGGGATCTTCCCGAACCAGGCGGCGGTCATTCGGCTGGTCGGCGCGGTGCTGGCCGAGCAGCATGACGAGTGGCAGGTCTGCCGCCGCTACGTCAGCGCCGAGTCGCTGGCCAAACTCAGCCAGGAGGTGCCGGCGGAGCCGCCGCCCGCGTTGCTGGCGGCGAGCTGAGCGGGCGGCCTGGGGGGCTGTGCGGCAACGCTCCGCGTTGCCGCACAGCCCCCCAGGCCGGACGACGGCGAGGACCACCCGAAAATCTCATTCACACACTTGACAGGACTCATACCCTGTCCCTGCGGTGAACAGGGAAATGCGCTCCCTCTCGGAAAAGGACTGTCCAGCCTGGTGCCTTGGCAAAGCACCCCGAGAAGCGGGGAGAAGTCCGGGACACCCGTGGACCCCATCTGCGGGCATCCGGTAGCAGGCGAGTCATGGGTAGCGAGCCGTAGCAGGCCGTGCGGGCCCATTAGCCCGTATGCGAACGCACGTCTGAACCGTCGTCAGTGACAACCGCCGGAATGGGACGCCGTCGGGGCAGACAGGTCAGACTCTGACGGATAGGCTGGCCCAAAACGGGAAGGGCTCTGCGGGTCGGCGTTTAAGGTGCGACCGACCATTCATCCATATGCAACCGGGCAGAAAGTGCGGCCCTACAACTCGCGCAAGACGAAGAGCAGGAACATGGCAACCCCTCGCGCCGATCTCCGTGCAGTCGATCGCGGAGAAGGCAGCCAAGCTGGTAGGCGCGAGGGGCAGGATGGTCCATGAAGCCAATGCCCTGGCCCGTACCCAAACGGGCCTCCCGCGAGGGAGCGTAATGGCAGGGATATGCCCACTTGAACCACGGTGGATGGAATGGAGAGTCGTCAAGGAGTACAGACGTCATGAGCACGGCGGAAGCGCCAGTGTATGAATGGAGAGACACGCCGTGGCGAGAGATCGAGCGGCAGGTCTACAAGCTCCAGCGCCGAATCTTCAGAGCCTCTCAGCGTGGCGATGCCAAGATGGTGCACCGGCTTCAGCGATTACTGATGAGCTCCTGGGCGGCCAGAGCCTTGGCTGTTCGGAAGGTGACACAGGACAACCGCGGCAAGAACACCGCCGGCATCGACGGGGTGGCCAAGCTCACCCCGCGAGAGCGGCAAGCTCTCGTCGCAGACCTGCGGGTCAACGAGAAGGCACGACCGGTCCGAAGGGTCTGGATTCCCAAGCCCGGCAAGACCGAGAAGCGCCCACTCGGCATCCCCACCATCCGAGATCGGGCCAGGCAGACTCTGGTCCGGCTGGCCCTCGAGCCCGAGTGGGAGGCTCGGTTCGAGCCGAACAGCTACGGGTTCCGCTCGGGGCGGTCAGCCCACGATGCGATCCAGGCCATCTTCAATGCGATCCGTGTCAAGCCGAAGTTTGTGCTCGACGCGGACATCGCCAAGTGCTTCGACCGCATCGACCATGGGGCGTTGCTGTGCACACTCCAAACCTTCCCGACGCTGCGCCGAGTCATCAAAGCGTGGCTCAAGGCGGGCGTCTGGGATGGTATGGACCTCACCGCCACCTCGGAGGGGACGCCACAGGGAGGCGCGCTGTCTCCTCTCCTGGCCAACATCGCGCTGCACGGACTGGAGAGCCACCTTCGGTCGCTCTACCCCGATGTCGCCCACCTCAACGGGCGTCGCCATCGGGAATGGAAGCCGTTTGTGGTGCGCTACGCGGATGATTTCGTGATACTCCACGAAGACCTCCGCGTCATCCTCCAAGTTCGCGAGCAGGTGCCGGAATGGCTGTCCCGCATCGGTCTTGAGCTCAAGGCGGAAAAGACGAGGATCGCTCACACCTTGGACGCCCACGAGGGGCTCCAGGTCGGGCTCGACTTCCTCGCCTTCAACGTGCGGCAGTTCCACCACTGCCCCAACCGCTGTGGGAAGAACACGCACAGCGAACGCCAGGCGTTCAAGACCCTCATCACCCCGAGCCGCGAGGCACGGAAGCGACACCTGGATGAGACGCGACTGCTGCCCCGGAAGCTCCGGGCGGCACCCGTCGAGAAGCTGATCGCAGCCCTGAACCCGGTGGTGATGGGCTGGGCGCAGTATTACTCGACGGTCGCGTCCAAGCAGGCGTTCGACAGCATGGACTGGCACCTCGCGGATCAACTGTATTCGTGGGCGCGCCGCCGTCATCCCGGGAAGAACTACCACTGGGTAAAGGCCAGGTACTGGCACACCCGTGGCAAGCGCTCCTGGTCTTTGGCCCGAGGACGGGGCGGGTGCTCATGCGGCACGCTGACACTCCCATCATCCGACACGTCAAAGTCCAGGGGACAGCAAGTCCCTATGACGGCAACCTGCTGTACTGGGCCACGCGGCTCGGGCGACACCCGGAGCTGCCGCCCGGCAAGGCTAGCTTGCTGAAGCGGCAACGGGGTCGCTGCGCCCGGTGCCACAACGTCTTCACAGATGCGGACGACCTGATGGAAAACGACCACGTCACTCCCCGCTCGAAGGGCGGAAAGGATGGCGTCCGCAACCGTCAGCTCCTGCATCGGCACTGCCATGACCAGAAAACCGCGCGCGATGGCTCCCTCTGCCAGGCGCGCGGTGAGGTATCGCAGACAACGACCATTCATCGAGGAGCGGTGTGACTCGAAAGAGTCACGCACCATTCTGAAGGCGAGCGGGGGACCGCGAGGTCCCTCGCTTAGCAACTCTACCAGGGGACGCTCCAGGCCGAAGCGCTGGCGCTCGTAGCCGCCAAGATGCGCTCGGCCCTGATGATCGAGAGGGAGCTGCCCGAGGACGGGCTCGCCGCGCTCGAGGGCGACGGCCAGGATGTGTTCCTGACGCTGGCGCGGCGACTGATCGAGCAGGGCATGGGAGACGGGCACTCGCTCGAGGCGCTCTTCGCCCAGACGCGGCAGAGCGAGGCGGAAGCCGACGGCTATCTGGTCGATGATGACCGGGAAGCTGGGGCCATGTCAGTGCCCGTACCTGTGCAAGACAAGCACCTCCCCGACGGGGAAGCCGCTGACCTCTGGCAGCGGGTGTTCGTCGGTGAGATGATGACGGAGGCGAGTGTCATGGAGACGACCTCGGCCGGCACGAACGGTCGAGTCGTGACCTTCGAAGAGTTGGCGGGCCTCGTCCGCCGGCCCAAGCTGCGCCGTAAGCCAGTGCCGGAAGGGCAGCTCGCGCTCTTCGACGGCTAGATGACTGAACCGCAAGAAGGTCGGCTCATATTATGGAAGGACATCCTCCAGATTATATGAGCCGGCTTTTTTTGTTTGCCGTCCACACAAGGAAGATCTCAACTCCGTCGAGCATTTCCGCACAGGTGAGCGGTTCAGGAAGGGGGGATTCGAAGATTGTTCTGATTTCCTCGGCCGACGGAGCCATAGCCACCTGCTTGGCCTTATCACTGGTGATGACAGCGCAGCGCTTTGCTCCCTGAGGCTCAGTACTTCCCAATTTTGGGAGGGCGGGCAAAGAATGAAGGGCATCGGCGCCATACTTCCGTTGCCAACACCCCCTGTCGGGAGCGGAAGCCATGGCCCAACGCCCTTCGGAGTCGGATGGTAGCAACGCGGTGACGGCCGAGCAAGTGTGCGCCTTGAGCGTGCAGGTGCTGACGGAGGGACTGCCACTGGGTGTGGACGGCTACCGGTACACGGATGCCGACCTGTACAACGTCTTGGTGGCGGCCGCTGCGCAAGAGCGCAGTATCAACAGCGTCGGCCAGCAACTGGTCGACGCCCCGAGCGCCAACCTCGTGCGCCAGTACCTGCTCGATCGTCTCTTCGAGCGGGAGGGCCTGGACGCGCTCGAAGCCCGCTGCAACGCGCTGCTGGTCAGCCGCCTGCCGCCCGGCCTGGTCGAGCGCCCGCTGCGGCTGGCGATCGGCGTGACGCTGCTGCCCTACTATGGGAGCGCAGGGCTGGAACCGGACCAACTGCGCCGGGGCGAGGCCAAGGCGGGCACCACCCGCTTCCACTGCTACGCCACCGCCTCCGTGCTGCACGCCGGGCGGCGGGTCACGCTGGCCCTCACCTTCGTCCGCGCCGACGAGGCCCTGTTGGACGTGCTCACCGACCTGCTGGGGCGGCTGGCGCGACTCGGGGTGCGCAGCAAACGGCTGTTCCTGGACCGGGCATTCGCCTCGGTGGCCATCCTGCGCCACCTCGACGCGCAGCCGTTCACCTCGGTCGTGGCCCTGCCCAAGCGGGGCGAACGACTCAAGGCGCTGCTCGTGGGCCGGGCGAGCTATCGGACGAGCTACACCATGCGCAGCCCCGAGGACGGCGAGCTGACCTTCCCGCTGTCCGTCGCCTGTCGCTACGCGGCCGGGCGGCGCGGCCGGCACGGGGTCGAGCACCTCCCCTTCGCGGTGGTGGGCCAACCGGCGTGCGGGCTCAGCGTGCGCCAGGTGGCCGACGAGTATCGCGCCCGGTTCGGCATCGAGGCCGGCTCCCGCCAGATGAACGCGGTCCGGGCGCGGACCACCTCGCGGGACCCGGCGCTGCGCCTGCTGCTGGTGACTGTCGCCCTGCTGCTCGTCAACCTGTGGGTCTGGCTGAAGGCGTCCCTGGTGACCCGCACGCCACGCGGCGCCCGGGCCGCCGCCCGCGCCTGGCTGGAGGCGGCCTTTCGCCTGGACCGTTTCTGCGACCTGCTCCTGGAGGCCATCAAGGCACGCTATCAAGCCCACACCGCGCTCCACTACCCGTTCTCTTTTGCTACACCGCCAAAATTGTGAAGTACTGAGGCTGGATAAAGTCCGCGATGCACCACCTGACCGCTGAATCCAGACCTGCGAGCAGTTCCCCTGGCAGCATCAACAATTCTACCTGCGGTCCACGCCCGTGTGGCATTTCAAAGGCAACAGCACGGGTCACGCGGCATCGGCTGCTCCACCCCCAGAAGCCTCGCCGGTGCGCGACGAGCAGTTTCTCCACAACAGGTCTTCGCCGCTGCGATTTTCGGGCCGCCGTTCGGCCCGGCCCCACTGTAAGCTCCTGCACGAAAGGCACGTCCATCGCAAAGTTTGTCCCCGACCGCCGGCCACTCTGTACCATGCGCTCTCAGCTCTGGCTAACCTGGCGCTCGATGTTGGCCTCATCCAAGGGCTCCTCGACTGCGTTCCTCAGCCAAGAAGGGTCATAGCCAGCGGCTGCGGTACCGGTGACTCGGACCGTGACCTTGCCGCTGTCCGACTTGTCTGCGAGGTTGGCGATGGCGTAGAACGCGTTGAAGAGGTCGCTGCGCGTGGCCGTGAAGGCGATCTCGATGGTCTGCCCGGTCTTCCCATGTGTGCTCGTGCCGGTCGGCGTTGGGGTGTCAGGGGTGACGACGGGTGACGAGCCCGGTGAAACCGCACCTGTGCCTGGTTGGCCACTCTCGCTGGTGCCCGGCGCCACCGTCGCCCCAACCGGCGCTGGGGACGGCACCGCGGTCGGGAGCATGACGAACCCTGAGTCGAGGTCGACCTCGTCCTCTTGCATGGGCCTCCCGACGATGACCTTGTCCAGGCTGACCTGGAACTTCCCGTCTGTACCGACACTCGGGGGCGGACCACTGGTATACGCCAGCTTGGCTTCCGCAACCCCTCGGGCGATCGCGACACGCAGCGCCTTGGCCGAGTCGAGGCGCGGCGGTTCCAAGATCGAGAAGAACGCGTCCCTGATCTCGCTCGCCTTGACCCCGTATCGAGGCGGCTGACCATCGCTCGGCGGCTCACCCAATCTTAGGCGCTCGATCACCTTCGCAGGCGTGAGCGAGCCATGGACTTTGGGCGCCCCTTGGCTGGTGAGCAACTCCATCACGCGCTCGTGGATACCGGTCGCCTGGAGCGGCTTCCCACCTTTCTCCACTTTCTCGACGGTGATGGCACCAGACTCGACACGCGGCAACCACACCGCCGCGTACAACTCGCGGAAGGCAGACTCGGCGGCGGCCTCCTCGGTCCGGCGACGCTCCCGGAGCTGGTCGAGCTGGTCTTTCGACAGCCGGTGCTGCTGTTTCTTCGCCTCGACACGCTCCACGGCGAGCAGATAGCGCACGGCACGACGGAGCGCCTCAATCTGCTTCTTGTCGGGGACTGCGACGCCGATCCCGTTCCGGTAGCGTCGCGGACGGTCGCCGTACTTCGAGAAGAATTCGATGGCGATGCGCTCCTGTTCGGTCAGGGTCTCGCCCGCTACCTCGAGTGGCAGATACCCGACGAGAAAGCGAGGGTCTTCGTCGGGGATGTCCTGACTCTTGGCCGGCCACACCACAGCCACGTGGTGGCCGGCAAGACGCTCCTCGAGCATCTGTCTGATCTTCGCCCGGACCGGCCCCACACCCTTGCTCTGCGCTTCTTCGCGGGCGACCTCTTGCTCGGCATCCTCGATCAGCTTAGTGACGTTCGCGTCGGTCTTGAAGACGTAGCGGATGCCGTCATAGTGCAAGTACAGGCACGAGTTGCGCAGCTCCGCCAAGACTGCGGTAGCGGTGATGCTGTCGAGGTCTGGCCCCACGCAGCTCGCCAGCAGCTCGGTCTCGGTCACGCCGGGGGGCAACGTTTCGTTCGTCCCGCCACTCTCGCGCCTCAGCCCGCCAAAGGAGTAGAGCAGGATCGCTGTGGCGAGCCGAGTTGCCGGTCGCACATTCGCCAACGCTGGAGTCTCGCTGGCCAGCCGCTCATCGATCCGTCGGGCCCGTGCGTTCGGCCCTTGGATATCCGCTTGGATCACCGCGTCGTAGTCGTTCTGGGCACCAAGCTCCTTGAGCAGCTTCATCCGAACATCGGCGTCGTCGAGCGGAACCTCCCCCAGGCCAAGCAGCGGTCGGGCGCCTCCGCGCTTCTTGACCGACTGAAGCGACGATGCCAGGAACCGCAAGGCGCCGCGGGTGCGCTGGAACGCGTCTAGGCTCGCCCACCGCTCGCGCATCACGTCGATGAGGGCAGGATGGAACGGGTAGGCGGACCTGATCCGATCGCGCAGACGGATCCCGTCCTCATCCGCCTGCTGCTTCTCGGCCGTGGTCTGGGCGTACGCTCGCCGCATGTTGGTGACCACGGTGGCGTAGGCCTCCGCGACCTCAGTCGCAACGGTCGGGTCCGGCGGAGCAGTCAGCAGGCGTCGCTGCAGGACCGGAAGGATCTCCTCGCCTGTGACGGGCTCCCGCAGTTGATCAACGCGCGAGGCGAGCTTGTCGATCTCCGCGAGGAGGGCGACGTTGCCGAGAGCCTCGCGGGCGCTCCACGTCAGGGAGTAGACGAGCGCTGCGTGAGCGCTACCAGCCACCTCGACCGTGAGATTCTGAAAGAAGTCCTTCGCCTGGCGCTGGAGGGTGGAATCGAGGACTGCCACGGCCGCGGCACGCTCCATGTATTTCAGGACCTCGTCCAAGAGAAGCAGGACCGGGCGTCCGCTCGCACCGCTGGTGAGCACAGATCGGATGACATCGCCGCCCGGGGCGACGCGATCCTGGTCGTGCCCCTCGACGAGCGGGTAGGCCTTTACAGGATCGATCTGCCAGGCGATCCATCCCCAGATGGTGTGGATCGTTCGCCCGTCGTCCAGAAGCTTGCCGTTGCGGGCGTCGAACTTCTCCCCGTCGAAAACGGCCACCGCCACGCTGGCGGGATCCGGCAACCCTTTAGCCTCGGGCAGTACGTCCAGCGCCTTGCGGCTGCGCGCCGCGTGGAGGAGCGCGGCGAGGGTATGGGACTTGCCACCACCGAACGGGGTACGAAGCTTCAGGACGCGGTTGTAGCCGCTTTGGCCGGCGAGTGACGAGAGAACCTCGTCCAACAGCTTCCGCAGGTCTGAGGTCAGATAGGTTGCGCGGAAAAAGGCCTCGGGATCTCGGTAGACGGCCGGGACATTGGGTTCGTTCGCGGCGATGGCGCCGAGGTCGATGGCGAACATCGCCTCGGTGAGCGCATCCGACTCGACGTCGGGGTGCAGCTTGACGAGGTCCGTCCACGGGCGAAGGGTTCGTGTGCTCAAGGGCGTGCCTCCTCGATGGGCACGATCTCAAGAATCTTCTCAAAGAGGGCTATTGCTTTCTCTCGCGTGCAAGATGGCAGCTCCTGCGCATCCTTCATCGAAGCCAGATCGGATCGGATGACCTTGGCGACTGAACCCTTGTTGAACTTGATCCCGTGGCTCTCCAACGCCCGTTTGACTCGCTTCCACAACTGATCGTCACCAACGGGATCCAAGTCCTGCACGCCCGCAGCGGTCAGTTGCTTTGCATATACGCGTTTCACTCTTTCGACGTACCAGTCCTGCGGGAATAAGTCCTCAATTGAGACCTTCTCTCCAGACTTACCGATGCAACTACCCAGGCTCAGTACGTGAGCCGGGCTGGAATGGTATCGCGTGAGCCATTGCTTCACGAGCTTATCTCTTGCATCATCACCTGCTCTGTCTGAGTCAAGAAGGACGACTACCTTGAGCCTCTGACCGATCATGAACGTTGCGATGTATCCCGCCTCGGCTGCGCCGCCTGCCGGAGTAATACGCACATCGTCCGGGAGATAAGGATCTCCTGACCGCTTCAGTAAGCCGGAAAGCTCAGAAAGAATCCAGAAATCGTCAACGCCCTCCACGACCAGATTCCGGTCAGCCAAGAGGTAGCTTGTGCTCCCACTCATACCCAGAGCGGCCTGAAGGACGAATTTCCCTTCGGGCTGACTCTGGGTGAGATCGTCGGTTACGGCTACGCCTCCCCCGGGAACCTCGCTCAATACCCGTATGCGTTCGGGTTTTCGCAGGTCGATCATGAACGGCAGGTGGGTCGTGTAGATCAGTGTGTTCTCCTTCGCGTACTCCTCGAGGCGCAGAAGGAGATCCTTTTGTGCATCCGGATGGAGATGTAACCCCGGCTCGTCGAGCAGAATCACACACCCTTTGAAGGTCCCCTTGCTCTCGTACATGAACATCAAATCGAAAGAGAAGAACCACTGAAAGCCCTTGGAGCGCTCCTCCAGGCGAATGAGCGATGGATCATGCTGATCTTTGACGAACGTGTAGAACAGCTGCCCATCTGCACGGAACTGAACCTCGTAACGCCGCTGTTTCCACCTGTCAGCAATCTCTCTCGTTAACGTCGCGGAGGCGTCATCCAGGTCATACTGACGTTGCTCGCGATCCGGCTGATTGCCTTTGGTGACCTCTGATTCCAGGTCCAAGCCTGACAGCTCCATGATGGTGAGAAGCGTCTTATCCTCTTCGGTAAGCTGATTTCGGTCCTTGCGCTGCTTCACCTGATCGAGTTGCGCACTGCCCGTGAAGGACCGGTAATCGGACATGTAGATGAAAGTGGGGAGCCGCTTGATAACGTACTCGTGGGCCTTCTTCTGGATCGACGGTGTTCCGGACAACGTGTTGGCGACTTCCTGAAGCTTTGCCTGGTACTGGGTGAGGTATTCCTGCTCGTGTTGGCGATGGGGGTTCTGACCTTCAGGGCTCATCGACTGCTGTAGCAGAGGGATCTGCGTCGCGCTCAACTGCTGTAAATCGGAAAAGCGCCCCTCATGAGCAAGACGGCGGGCTTCATCGCTGAACTCGCGCGTCTTGTTCCTAAACCCATCACTTACGGGATCTTCGAGTACCGGTAGCGCGGAAAGAGCGCGGTCCACATCGTTCGGGTGAAGTTTGTCGGGAAATAGCGTCGGTGGAAAGAGCACCTCGAAGCGACCTGCGTAGTCCTTGGTGACCTCCAGCTCGGAGACGGTGTCAATGGCCTGATCCGTAATCTTGCCGAGTTCCGCCCTTTCTTCGGCCGATAACTCAAACTTGGCCGAACACACCACTTGAGCGTCATTCCGCTCCCTCCGGTGACCTCTGGGCCACTCGCTATCCATGACGTACGGGTCCGGCCGGTAGGGATTGAACTTGTGGAGGGCACGCAGCAACGTGGTCTTTCCAGATTCGTTTTTGCCCACCACGACCGTGAGCGGTGCTACCTCAACCCAGCCCGAGTCGAGGATGCAGCGGTACATTTGGACTCGAAAGGCTTTGAGTTTCACCTCGGCACCCTCCCCATGTCGAAGAGCGTACCTTCATCCGCCGCAAGGCGCTGGTCGATCAGCGCCCGCCAATTGGCGAGCAGCTTCTTCAGCACGGCCTGTTCTGCGGAGGTGGTGATCACTCTGCGCTCGTCTTCCGTGCCGCCGGAAAGCGCTCGCCCCGCCAAGGCCTGGGCCACGAGACGGAGGCGTTCCCGGTCGGGACGGGCTTCGTCCAAGTACCGCGGCAGGGAACGCGGGTCATGCTCCACGAGCCACAGGATGCGGTGGAGCACGTCGATGAGCGGCGCGGGCTGACCGTCGCGGTCGGACAGGCCCAGCTTCTCATGCTGCCCACGCTCCGTGAAGTCCAGTAGCCGGTACTTGCTCTGCTTCTTCTGGACGAGCGCGCGCGACCCAGCCGAGAGGCCCTGAGGGCCATCGAGCTCGACAGGCTGGCTATAGGTAAGGACGATCGCCTCGCCAGCCTCCAGCTCTGCCGCCCCGTAGGTGTACCGCCAGAGCACGTAGAAGCGACTGGGCCCGTCCACGGTCGACACGCCCGACCCGGCGATCCCGAAAATCTTCTCCAAGAGCGTGTCCAAGACGACGCCTTCAACCTCTGCCAGGAATCGACCGGCCGGCACCGGCTCTCCATTGGCGTATTCGACGTTGCTGTAACGCGTGAAGGCGCGGAGTCCGGCGCCGACAGCGGCGATCACCAAGTCGGCCCCGGAGACCCCCATCTCCCATAAGGTTTCGACACGCTCGCGGACAATCAGCTCCAACTCTGGCCGCACCTGGTCTTCGTAAGATCCGATGTCTTGACTCTGGCGCTTGCGGCCAACCAGGAAGATGCTCGAGGCAAGCGCGGCGGACTCTTGCGCGCGCAGGCGGCCCGGCTTCTCGGTGTCCAAAGGCCAAGCCTCGGTGACCATGAATCCGGCCTGCCGAAGGGCGTCGATTAGCGTTGCCCACCCGAGCATGGTCTTGTGCGCGTAGACGACGACCATAGGCCCACCCGGCTTGAGCACGCGATAGGCCTCCAAGAACGCGCGGGCCATCATGTCCTCATACCCACGCATAGCCTTCTCCCGATTGCCGCCGAACCGCACCGGCTCGGCAACTGCTTCGCTCTTCTTGGGAGTCGTCTCCGCAGCAAAGTGCTCGGGATACAGGTGGCCGATCGTTCGCTTCAGCCAAACGTAGAAGAAGTCGGAGAGGTCGGCGTAGGGAACATTGTCGTAATAGGGCGGGTCCGTAACAATCGCATCAAACGTAGCGTCGGGCCATGGAAGGGACATGGCCGAACCGCGGCGCACATCAGCTGAAGCATCCGCCCGCGTATCTCCGAGCCCGGCCGACAGATCTTCGACGCCCGATATCCAGCTCGCACCGTCAGGGTTGAAGGGATCGGTCTCGGCAAAGTCCCACACCATGGGGATGGCTTGCCGACCAAAGGTATGCACCACGCCCCGCCCACCCGTGTAGTTGAATACACAGAGGCTCGAGTTGAAGTCGGCCAGGCGATCGAGGAGGGCGGCCAAGTACGTCATCGTGGCGCGAATGTGGCCATCCCCGTAGCCAGCCTCACGCATCGCTGACTCAGCATCTCGTATTGCCGCCGCGAACGACAGCAGGCAGAGCATCTGCCTATCGGAGAAGAGGTCACCCCAGGTGACCAAGCCGTATGGCTGGACCCGGAAGCCGAGCGTGCCATAGGGCGGCAGGGGCTCGCTCGGGACCGAGAGGCCGCTGCGGGCGCACAGCGCCTCGATGCGGCGGCGGATTTCGGCCTTGTCAGGCTGCAGTTCGGGCACATCGTCCGCCGCGACGTAGACCTTGCCTTGGCGTCCCTTGCGTGTTCCGACGACGGCCATCAACTGCTCACCGATGCGCTTAGCTTGGCCTTCGGCCTTGACGTAGTCGATGTCTGCGACAGTGCCGCAGAATGGGCAGGCCGCGTTGCCGCCCTTGGAAAACCCCGCTGGGTCGAATCCGAGCTCGCCCTCGCTCGCCCTCTCGACGACCTCGAAACGGACACGGCGTTCACCTGGCCGGGCGATCATCCTGAGCGCGACGTACCTGCCGGTCTTGTTGCACAGCCACGTTTGGCGTACGAGTGGCACCACGGCACCGCAGGAGGGGTTCTTGCACCGCACCGTTCGCGTCCAGAGGTAGGCAACCGGTGTGAGGTAGGCACCCGAGCGTTGGAAGGCGAAACGCTGTTGGCCCGCAGTCTTGAAACCCTTGCCAGACAGCTCAAGCTGCGGCTGCCCGAGCACCTCCGTTGCCGTGGGCGCAGCTGGATCCGGGATTGGCGGGTATAGGTCACCAATCTCTCGCCTTACCTGCTCCAGAACCCAATTGCCCCAATGCCGCACCTCATCCGCTAGGCCTGCCCAAGTACCTGCCTTTGCAGAGCCCCAGACTGTTGCATCGGGCTTCCCAAACTTTTGCGGATACACGAGCGTGCATAGCTGGATGATGTGAGCGACCGGATTCAGATCGAGGGCGCTGGCATCGCAGCCGAGCCTCAGCGCCTCAAGCGGGATGGAGGCGCCACCCGCGAACATATCGAGCACCTTCGGACGCTGCGCCCGACCGGCGGAAATGTCCTCGGCGCTGATGGGTGCACCTCTCTCCTGGCCTAGGCGGGACGCATGGGCATCCCAGATATGTCGCCGGGCCTCACCGATCACCGACTCCGATCCGGGGTATTTGCATAGCCGTTCCACGAAGCTAGCGGCGGCGACGCGGGCGTCAGTCCGCGTCTTATTACCCACCTGGAATCGCAACGCGGGTACTAGTGCACCATAAACCGCAGCTCTGCTAGCGACCAATGGTCTTCTCGCCCACCAAAGGTGTAACGTCGACATGTGGCCCTTGCGCACAGACTTCTCTCTCGAGGCCTCGGCGCTGACCGCTTGGATCGGCAGGTAGTCTTCGATCAGGCGGCGTTCGTCGTTCATGTTACATTCTCTCCTGGCGTCTCCGAGGAGGACGAAATCTGCCGCCCGAGTTCTCGGGCATCATGCGTGGGTGGCTAAGGCTCCCCTCTGCGGCCGCGGCGAACCACCCTAACCAACGCTCGATAAACTGCTCCTCTCCCCCCTGGTCGAAGGGAATCGGCTGCCAAGCTATCTGCCGAACGTGTATGACCGGCGCGAATGCAGCGGCAGCGGCCCCATCTGTCGGAGGAAGTGCGAAGGGGTCGAGAGTGTACCGCTCGCGGACGAGGGGTTGGACCATAAACGCCAGCTCATACCAGCGATAAATGCCCTTGTCGTGGGCATCGCAGAACCATAACGAGTGGGCCCGGCCCTCATAGCCGGAACTGTCCCGTGGCTTACGAGCGGCAATCGCGCTGTAGGCGATCACGTCAAAAGGCGCGTCGGAACCGAAAGCGGCCAGACATCCGGCGGGTGCGGGCTTCACTGGCTCGATGACCAGGACGCCGACGCCCAGTTCGAGAGTCAGTCTGCCGCCTGCCATCGAGACCTTCGTACGTGGCGCTACCTCCAGTATGCGCTGTTTAAGGGCTTCGATGATTTTTCCGAAGGACTGCTGAGCGGCCTCAAGAAGCTCACGGCGATCCTCCTCTCTTTGCCGCTGGGCGGAGATTTTGGCCGCTTCTTCGCCTTGTCTCTCCACGACGGCCTTATGAACCTGCTGAAGCCTCTCAGCCGCGGGTGACAGCGGTTTTACACCGCTCCTGAGTCGCAGGAGAATGTTGGCTGCTGTAGGGCGGGCCGCTGCGGCCTTGTAGAGGCACTCGGTGACGATGCTCGCAAGCCAAGGAGGACAGCGGGAAAGAGACGGAGGTGGTTCATTCAAATGCTGCTGCCGAAAATCCGGCCCCAGAAACGGCAAGCGGCCCTCCATGATCTCGAAAGCCATAACACCGAGCGCGTAGACGTCGGTCGCGGGTGTTGCTCGCTCACCCCGCCACTGTTCCGGTGCAGCGTACGCGGGGGTCATGGCGAACTTGCGGGTATCAGGTGCGGTCGTAGCCTCCGCGTAGCGGGCAATGCCGAAGTCGGAGAGGCACCAGTGACCCTGATACAGAAGTACGTTTTCTGGCTTAAGGTCACGATGGACAACCTGTGCCTCGAGGGAAGCGAGAGCTTCGACCACGTCGGTCAGAACCGCCACCGCCTCGTGAACCTCGAGCCTTCCTCCAGCTTCCTCAAGATGCCTGCGGAGTGACTTCTCGGCACGAGGCATCACGAGGACGTAGTAGTTTTCCCACTCGCCGCTATCCAAAATCGGGACGATGTTGGGGGAGCCGGAGAGCTTTTCGAAGAACAGCTCGCGGCGAGCGCCGGGTGCCTTCGGAATGAGCTTAACAACCGCCGCGGATCCGTCGTCCGCTGCGGCTTCATAGACGCGGCCGAAGCCACCGCTAGCAAGCTGACTGCCAAGCCACCACAGTCGCCTGAGCTGGATGCTGCTCGGACGCTCAGTGGTCATTCTGTCACCCCGCGCGCATCTGCTTGCATGATAGCCTCGGCCGTGATCTCGAAGAACCGCACGATCTCGCGCTTCGCGTGGTCTAGCTTTTCGACCGGGTTGTGGATGCGCACCAACTCGGGTGTGGCGCCCAGAGGATCCCAAACGACATAGAGCCAGTAGGTTTCGGCAAGCTGCTGCGCCTTGTACCACTCGTTGGTCGTCAGTCGGATTGGCTGACCCCGCAGGCGACCTTTCACTTCGATCCGCCGTACCTCGATCTCGCCGGTAACAGCGTCCCGCACGCGGTGTGCGCGGATATCGAACCCGAGCTTCATCGCGCCGACTCGCTCGATGTTGCCGGCCGGGAAGCCTTCCTCGATCAGCGAGGCAATCACGCGCTCTTCGGCCGCGAGCTCGCACTGCCGTTGCACGACTGGATCCGGCTCGTCCGGGAACACCGCCTGCTGGGCAGAAAGGTCGCTCCCGGGCAGGACGACGATCGCTGTCCCGAGGTGCCGGATCGGCCCGGTGCGGGCGATCTCCAGTCGCTTCAACCCGGCTCGCCGCTCCTCCCGGGAACGTTCGAGATCGTCGACGTACTTCCGCGCCTCGTCAGCCGCCAGCTTGAACTCCGGCCTGGACACGGCCTCAGCGGCGAAGAGCATCGCCCGCTCCTGCGCTTTCTTGATCCGCACGTGGAACGACTTCTCCAGGTACTCTCGGACGATGGCCGCGTACCGCTCGCGCTCCTTCTGGACCCGCCCGCGGCACTCGAGCTGATACGTGCTCTTAACGAAGTCAGCAGCGGCCTGGATATCGACCGGGCCGATCTGCTGCGGCGGCTGTGGGTGGGGCGGCAGATTGAGCAACACGTCGGGCTGCACGACCTCGTAGTGGCCGCCCGTCTCCCGCACAGCGACGAGCTCACCGTGTAGGAGGGTATCGTTGCCCCTGGTGTCCTTGCCGCGGATGCTGATCTCGAAGAAGTGGAGGCGGTACGGCGCCTCGGCCAGCGGATCGACGTAGAAGGCGACCCCGCCGACCAGCGGAGCGAGCCGCTCGCGCAGCTTCTCGTCGACCGCGGCGTACAGCGGGTGGCCCGGGCCGATCAGGACCGCATCCAGATGGGCATCCTGGTTCAGGTGCTCCTTGTTCAGCGTGACCTTGCGGTAGCTCGGCAGCGGCTTGCCCAGACGCTGGACGGACTGGAGCCGCTCGGAGCGCAGATCGGCAGGAACGTAGTCAATCCGCCACAGGCCGTCGGCGCGTGGCTCCACGCGGAGTTCAACCTCCCGCGCGGCGGCGATGAACTGGGCCTCGACGTACCGCGGCATCAGCCGCCGCTCCTCGGCCTCGAGGTTCTGCTGTTGGAAGGCGGAGAAGTCCACGTGGGCGCGGGCCAGCGCGATGCCCGTGGCCTCCTCGTACTCGCGGAGCTTGTTGGGGTCGATGCGGTCGATCTGGTCGATGTAGTCGGCGAGCCTCCGCGGGTCGTACGCGACGTCGCGGAGCATCTCCGGCAGGTTCACCTGGTTGAGCGCCAGCACCTCGCCGATCACGTCGAAGACGCGGCCCTCCAAGGCTTGCTGCATCTCCTCGAGCTTGTCGAGCAGTCGATGAAGGATGCGGCCTTCGATGATCGGCTGCCCCTCGACAGACTCGGTGGCGACGAAGTTGAAGACGTAGACGTCGCGCTCCTGCCCGATCCGGTGAATACGGCCCAGCCGCTGTTCGAGGCGGGTGGGGTTCCAGGGCAGGTCGTAGTTGATCATCAGGTGGCAAAACTGGAGATTGATGCCCTCGCCGGCCGCCTCGGTCGCCACGCACACCTGGGCCTCGGTGCGGAACGCCTCCTGCGCGCGCTTCCGCTCGTGCGGGTTCATCCCGCCATGGATCTCGCAGGTGCTATAGCCCCACTGCTCCAGGTGCTCGCGGAGGTAGTTCAGCGTGTCGCGGTGCTCGGTGAAGATGAGGAGCTTGCCACGACCGTCTTTCAGTTCGTCAAACTGCGCCTGCGTCAGACAGTCGCGCAGGGCTGCCAGCTTGGAGTCGTGCGCCCGCTCGCGGACGCGGCGGGCCTGCTCGACGAGCTCCTTGAGTGCCGAGATCTCCACGCGGAGCTGGTCGAGCTCCACCGCAGCGGTGAACCCGTCAAGGAGCTGATCCCGTGCCTCCTCGTCCAGGTCATCCTCGTCCTGCTCCGCGTCCACCAGCTTGCCCTGCAGGGCAGCGAGACGCCGGGCCCGCTGGGCGGGTGAGAGCTGTTCCAGTTCGTCCAGCAGCTCCTGCTGCTTGCGCAGGCGACGCTTGAGCGACTCATGGATCGCACAGGTCGAGCTGGCCAGACGCCGTTGGAAGACGGTCCGAGCCAGGGCGGCGCTGGAGCGGCGCTGACCCGACTGCTGGGGCAGGAACTGGTTGATGTAGGCGGTGACTGCCTTATAAAGAGCATACTCGTCGCCGTCGAGCTGGAACGCAATCGTCCGGGCGTGCCGGTCCGGGAACAGGCGTCGGCCGTGGATATCCTTCAGGTCTTCCTTCAGCCGACGCAGCGCCCACGGGCAGTCTTTGCCGAGGCGGAAGATCTCGCGGCGGATCGCGGTGGCCTGCTGGCCAACGCGGTGTGGCTCGGGAAACAGGTCGGGGTCGACGAGGCGGAGGAAGTGCGCGAAGCGGTCTTCGTCTCCATGGTGGGGGGTGGCCGTGAGCAGGATCACGTGGTCGGCGATGGCCGTGAGCCGCTTGGCCAGTTGGTAGCGCTTGGTCTCGGTGACCTCATCGGCGCGCCCCGCCTGCGACTTCGTGTAGGCGGAGCACTTGTGTGCCTCGTCGATGACGACGAGATCCCAGCGCTGCTGCCAGACGCGTTCGCGCACGTCATCCTGCTTGGCATAGTCGATGGAAGCGATCACCTGGTTGGACCGCTGCCAGGGATTGACGAGCTGTTGCTGGTCCACGGCAGAGAAGATGATGTCGAACGGCTCGCCAAACCAACGGAGCAGTTCATCCTGCCACTGGATGGTGAGCGGCGCGGGGCAGAGGATGAGGACGCGCTCAAGCGCCTCGCGCAGCTTCAGCTCCTTGATCAACAGCCCGGCCATAATCGTCTTGCCCGCCCCCGGGTCATCGGCGAGGAGGAAGCGCAGCCGGGGCTGCGGGAGCATCCGCTGGTAGACGGCCTCGATCTGGTGGGGGAGCGTGCGGATGCCCGACAGGCCCACGGCGAAATGCCGGTCGTAGGCGTACGCGAGCCGAATGCGCGCGGACTCCAGGAGGAGCCTTAGCCGCTCTGCATCAACCGGCTTGATGACGTCCGCTGCGCAGTGCTCTAGCGCCGCGAGGGCGGCAGCTTCGGCCAGGGAAATTACCGCCTCGTCCAGGGTGCCATCCGGTAGCCTGACGCGGCATTCATAACCACGAGAACCGTCTGTGCCGAGCGCGCGAGCGTCCTCCAAAACCACCGGGACATCGAAATGACCAGGTAGCGAGATTCGTTGACCGATTGGCAGGTTCACGAGCCCCTCACCCCTTCCGGATCACCCCTGACGTGCACGAGGGTCCTGGCGCAGGGCACGCTGCTCAGGCTTCCGGCACCGATAGAGCGCGCTCCAGCCCTGGCACCGCCCGGCGTCACGAACTCTGCCCCGCGTTGTGACCCAAATGGTACCCTCGGCCCGAACACAAGGACGAGGAACAGCACGACTGGCGCTATGAATGGTTCCCTCGCCGCCGAGCTGGAGAACAGCGGCTGCCGTCTCGCGCATCGCTTCGGCGGCGACGCTCGCTCCACCACTGATCCAGTTCGGTCCTCTTGATCCGGTACGCCCGCCCCACCTTCACGGCGGGCAGCATCCCTTCGCGACACCAGCGACGAACGGTCATGAGGTGGACGCGCAGGTAGCCGGCAACCTCCTCGGCGGTCAAGACTTCTTCCACTGGCGCTGCCTCGGGATCTGACCGGATGCCGCCAGTGTAGACTTGCCAGCCGGCCATTACAAGACGTTACTTAGCACCAGGACACATGAGCGAGTCTGTCGGTGTCCCCCTGGCCCATGCTCCGGGTCTGCGCCAGCGGCGTCGATAGGCCGCCCGCATAACCGCAGCCCGGCAACGGCAGCCGCGGCTGGGCCTGACTCGTTCCAGCTCCTCGTTCAGGTCGCCGAAGGTATCCAGACGAAAGACGTTTCGATCACCGGATAGCGGCGGCCTATTCTCCGCGTGCGGGCCGAGAGCTACCTCTTTCACCAACTCCGCCGCGAGCAACAGACCTGGCAAGGCGACTACGAAACCAATGGTGGCCAGAGGCAGGTCCCGAGCGCGGTCAAGTCCCCAATTCCCTGTAAAATGGCCGGCGTTGCGGTGTCGCAGATTATGCCACCGTGGCCGCTTCCCTGGCCTTGGCCTCCGCCGCGCTGGACGCCGTCCTCCCCCGGCGCGCCGGGTACTCCTGATGCAACTGCTCCCACAAGACCTTCAGGCGCGTCCGGTCGAACTCGCTGATGGTCACCCGCTGCCACCGCTGGCTGGCCCGCAGCAGCGCCGCATAGCACAGCTTCAGACCGCCCCTCTCATTGAAGAAGTGCGGGATGGTCTTGGTCCGCCGTCGCTCCTCCTCGATGGCCCGCTCCGCCAGGTTGGTGGTCCGGATGTACTTGTGGTGGGCCGGCGGGCAGCGCAGGTAGGCGATACACGCCTCGAAATCCTCCAGGAAGCTGCTCACCGCTCCCGGGTACCTGGGTTGCCACCGCTGCACTACTGCCTCCGCCAGCAGCCGCGCCGTCTCCGGCGTCGAGGCGTAGTAAGCGGACTGCACGTCGGCCTTTACCTGGGCGTGGTCGGCCGCACTGACCTTGGCGGTGACGTTGCGGACCTTATGGGCCAGACACCGTTGCCGCAACGCCTCCGGAAAGGTCGCTTCCAGGGCGGCAATCAGGACGGGCGAGCCATCACTGGCCATCAGCACCGGCGCACTCAGCCCCCGCCGCACCAGGTCCCGCAGGCTCTCCAGCCAGGCGTCCTGGGACTCGGTGTTGCCCACCACCACGTCGAGCAGGCGTTTGCGGCCATCGCCACAGATGGCCCACAGGCAGAGGATGGCTTCGCGGCGGTCGCCCGTCCCCCGCAGCGCCTCGTACAGCCCGTCGGCGAACAGATAGAGAATCTCGACCCCGTCCCAGCGCTGCTCCCGGAACGCCTGGTATTCCTGCCACAACCGCGCCGTGACCTCGCTCACGGCGCTCTTGCTCAGCAGACAGCCGCCGGTGGCGTCGGTGAAGGCCAGTTCGATGTCCCGGGTGGACAGACCGTGGGCATACATCTCGCTGACCAGCCGCTCCACTGTCTCGGTCCGCCCCTGCAAAAACCCGAGCAGCCGCGACTGGAAGGGCTGGGCGCTGCCCCGTACCTGGGGGCGTGCAGTTCAATGCGCCCTTCTGCCGTCTCGATATGGGCCGGTCCGTAGCCATTACGCTGGCCCTGGCGCTGCAGCCCCGCTGGTAGCGGTCGGCCCCCAGGAAGTCCCGCTGCTCGGCCTCCAACAACTCCTGCAGCACCCGCTGGACCCCCAGTCGCACCAGCAGACCGCGCAGCTCCGCCGAATTCAGTTGCTCCGGCACGCCGCCGGTCAGCAGGCCAGCCAGTTCTTCCCCCACGCGCTGAGAAGGTGCTATCCTCTGCATGGCGTTTCGGTATCCTTTCTGCCCTGTTGGCGACGGGACGGCGGTTATGACTCACCGCTAGGGTACCGCAACGCCTCTCCTTTTTACAGGAAGTGTAGGACATCACCCTGGCGCCGCCGCGCACGCACGGCCGATCTATGTTCTGCTCTGAAACTTACTAGGGTTATGGAGGAATTGGTAGAGTGGCCGCACTAACTACCTGAGGGTCTTACATGTCGCGCTTGAAGGACCGAGGCGGACGGCGACAGCCGCTGCCACCAGCGACCGTGGTGCTCCACTGCGACGGATGTCAGTGCATCATCGCTGAGCTCAGCGTCAACATCCTCCATCTCGCCGGCGAACTGTCTCGGTTGCGGCGCGAGCACGCCATGATCGCACATGCGTGGCCGACCTGAATCGGAGAGCAGAGCCGCCATGGATCAGACGGGATTTGGCTCCTTCTTCGCGCGCTGTGAGAAGCATGGTCACACCCCATACCGCTACCAGGAGCGGGTGGCTATGCACCTATACGGAGGTCGCCACGTCGAGGTCTGGGCTCCGACCGGCTCTGGGAAGACGCTGGCGGTCCTGGTGCCGTTTCTCTGGCAGATGGAGCAGGGCAGCCCGCACCGCTGGGATCGGCTGATCTACACGCTCCCCCTGCGCGCGCTGGTGGAGAGCATCGCAGCGGAAGCAGAAGAAGTCGTTACGCGCCGCCTGGGTTGGCCGAACGTGAGGGTCACCGTGCAAACGGGAGAGCGGCCGGACGATCCGTTCTTCGACCGTGGCGACGTGATTGTTACGACCTACGATCAACTGCTGAGCGGGGCGCTGGAGGGTCCGTACGGCCTACCCGCCAAGCTGCACAACGTGAACACCGCCGCCATCGCTGGCGCACTCGTCGTGTTCGATGAGTATCACCTGATGGGACCCAAGGAGGCATTCCTCACCGCAGTTGCCCACCTGGCGCTGTACCGGCGGCTGTGCCAGTCGGTCTGGATGACCGCGACAGCAACCACGTCGCGCCGGGGACAGCTCACCGAGGCGCTTGAGGTTGAGCAGGTGCGCGTGGACGACGACGAGCTTGCGCGAGTCCCTGCCGTGGCGGCGGTGGAGCGGCGGGTGTTCGTTGAGTCGACCCCACTGACTGCGGACGCAGTGCTGGAGCGACATCGGCATCGCTCGATCGCCCTCTGCAACACGGTGGAACGGGCCAATGCGCTGTACGACAAGCTTGTCCAGGCGCTGGATCAACGTTCCTCGCGAGGCGAGGAGGCTGAGCGATTCGGCGGCCTGCGCGTGCTACTGCTGCATGCGCGGTTCTTACCGAACGACCGCAAGCGGATCGAGGAGGAGGTCCGACGGATCTTCGCCGAGGGTAGCCAGGAGCGCGCGATCCTGGTGTGCACCCAGGTGATCGAAGCCGGGATGAACATCAGTTGCGAGGTACTGCACACTGAGGTGGCGCCCTTGAGTGCCCTGGCACAGCGGGCCGGCCGCTGCGCTCGCTTCCCAGGCGAGGTCGGCGAGGTACGTGTCTACCCACTGCCCGAAGATATCTCCCAGCCCTGGCTCCCCTACGAGCGCGATGAGGTGGCTAACTCATTCGCGGCACTGGCGCCCATTGCATCCAGCCGATTTGGCCCAACGCTGATCTGTGAGCTGGTGGAGCAAATCCATGGCCTGGTGGACGCGGAACGTCTGGCCGATGGCTGGTGGAAACGGCAGGGCGAGGTGCTCCAACGCGCGTATCGCACCGCGGTGCTGCGGAAGCCCGAGCCGGTAGCTGACCTGATCCGGGCGGACGACGGGCAGACGATTCGGGTGGTCATCGCGCACCAGCCGGATTCGCTCAACCCCTATGAGGTAGAGGGTTTCGGGCTGCGACGCTGGACGCTGGCGCGGCTGTTCGAGCAGCGGACCCGCCCGATCGGCTGGCGCTGGACACCGGACCAGGATCGGGAGTGGACGCTACTGGAGACCACGGACGACCTCAAGATGGCCTTCGCGGTCTGCCTGCACCCGGCGGTCGCCGACTACAGTGCGACGACCGGGCTGCGGCTCGGCCGGACAGGTCGGTTCGAGAGCCCACCGCGCAAGCGGCCGGAACGGCAGCAGAGTGGCCGCTTGCGCCGTGAGAGCTGGGCGCATCATGCCAGTCAGGTCGCGGCTAGAGCAGCGGCCGGAGCTGGACGCGCAGGCACGGTGCTCGTCACAGGGCTGGCGGGCGATCCCTGGCACCTCGATCCCGGCCAGCTTCTGGAGGCCGCGCGGGCGGCTGGCCTACTGCATGATGTTGGCAAGCTGCAGATTGGCTGGCAGCGTTGGGCGGAGCGCGCCATGCTGAGCCGCGATCCCAGCTATGTCCACCGGGAGCCGCTGGCGCACACCGACTACGATCCGCAGAACCCGAACGACCGGGTCCGTGAGCGTGAGCTGACGCAGCGTGAGGGATCACGCCCACCCCACGCAGCCGCTAGTGTCTACTACGGTTTTCATGCAGCGCTGGCCCTGCTCAAGGAAGCCCGGAGCCCTGTCCCAGGGCAGCTACTGGCTGCCTGCCTGGCGGCGATCCTCGGCCACCACGGCGGCTGGCTATCCGAGCGACAGGGCGACAGCCTGAACATCGAGCCACTCATCGCCGAGGCTGACCAGGCCCTCGCCACGGCGTGGACGACGCATCCGCCACTCGCGCTCAGACCGCTGCCAAGCCAACAGGCGCCGCGCTACGCGCTGCGGAAGGTGCTGGACCACGCGGTTGGGGATGATGCCTGGCCTGACTGGTGGCCGATCGTCGCCTATCTCACCCGGATCCTACGGCTCGCGGACCAGCGCGCAACATCCGAGTACGGCCAGGAGGAGTAGATGTCAACCGCTACCATAGCGCTTGAGTCCACCGCCAGCTTCTCGGAGATCAGGCTTCCCCGCCAGACCGGAACCCACGCCGACGTGCTGGCCGCGGTCGGTCTGGCCGAGCTGCTGTACGACGCCACCCATGACCGCGGTGTCCGTATCGTGGACGAGGGAACCGCGTTTCGGGTGGTGCTGAGTCGACCCCGGCCCTGGTCCGCGTCGTTCACCATCCCCCATACCCCCGGCTATCGGTACCTGCTCGTGGCGACCAAGAAGCAGCCCAACCCGCCGATCCCGAGGGACGTACGGGCGTCCGATGCACTTCACTACCAACACACGAAGGAGCGCGTCGACGCCCTCCGGGCGCAGGAGCAGGCGCTCTTTGAAGCAGCGCGAAAGGCCGGCCAGAAGGTCAATCAGGAGGCCCTGCAAGCGGTTCGCGAGCAGTGGCCGCTGCCGCGCGACATCTGGCGGCGTCTGGTTGCCCTGCTAGTGCTGCAAGGTCACGAGACCGCGAACAGCATTTACGCCACCATTGTCCAGATGTCGCCCGAGCAGTTCCGAGCCGCGGTTCAGTCGGCCCTACAAGCGCTGGCGGAGGGACGCCCCAGCGGGCTCAAATGGCCGGTCAGCACGGTGCAGCTCTTCGCGCCACTGGCAGCCAAGGGCTACGCCCGGCTGAAGCCGGACAGCACGGCGCGCGGGGACAAGACGAAAGACGCCTGGGCCGACCCGTTCATGGAGTGGCTGCGCTACCGAGGCTACTTTTCGGCGGCGGTCCCGGTCTTCTACGGCTCGAAGGGGGAGCACATCCGCCTGCTCTGCCCGGTGCCCGGCGATATCACCTTCACCGCCTACGAGCGGGTTGTGGCGGAGCTGCCACCGCCTCCGGCCGGCGCCGGGCCGCCGAAGATTGACATCCTGGCGACGCTCGCCCTCGCCCGGCTGCTGGTCGAGCGCTCTCCGGAGTTCGCCGCAGCGGGGGTAGAGCCGATCGAAGGATTGGTGATGATGGGCCGCACGCCGGCTGAGGTGATCAGCGGGGTGGCGGTCAGCAATTTCCAGTCGCTTGGCCAGGCACGGGCGGTGTCGGCACTGACGGAGCTCGCGCTGCCCGGCTGGTTCGCACTCGGCACGCAGCAAGACGCGGACGATTGGCTCCGCATTCTGGACGAGCACCGAGCCATTATTCGCGGATTGCGGGACGACCGCTCTGACGAGTTCGCGCTGCTCCAGGGCTACCGACGCTTTCTGGAGCGACGGGGTGAGCGAGCGCTCGACGCGCTGCTGGACTTTGCCGGCGCCTATGGCCAGTTCGTGCTACGCGCCCGTGAGGCCAAGCGCCAAGTACGGCAATTCGGACGGGAGGACTTTAGGAGGATTGTGGTCGCGATGAACAAGCGCTATGCCGCCATTCTGGACGACGAGGGCTTCAAGGCGGTGGCCGCCGCAGTACGCCGGGCAACAGTCGGGGCGCAGAGCCTGAAGGCCCAGGGCAAGGATCACCGCGAGATCCGCTACGGCCTGCTACCGGAGCTTCGCCGCACCCGCGAGCTACCGGGAGACGAGCCGTTCCTGACCGCAGTGGCCGACTTCGTCAGTCTGTACAACAGCGAGAACGCCCGACGCTTCGAGCTTACCCGACAGCGGGGCGCACCGCGGGTTTCAACCGAGGAGTTTGCCGCGTTCGCCCGGCTGGTCGACACGTATCACGCCGACGTCGTCGGAGCGCTCCTTTGTGCGTATGGCACATGCACCGAACGTCGCGAGCAGTTGCCTGGCGGCCCGGAGCCGGACACGGACCTGGAGCCAGGCGGCGTCGAGAGCACGGAGGGCGAGGAGTCCGAGACAGAGTGATTCCGGCGTCGCGCACACACGATGAATTCATTGCGGAGGAGGAACGACAGTGCCACTGATCCACTCTCTAGCGATTTCGGCCCGGTTGACGCTGAACCTGCACAACCTCAACAGCGAGGGCACTGAGGGCAATCAGCAGCAGACGCGCATGGTCCATGTCGTCGATGCACAGGGCGCTCGCCGGGCGGTCAACGCCGTGAGCGGCGACATGTTCAAGCACATCCTCGTGGGCCACCTCACCCCGCTGCTCGAGGCCGAGAATCAACCACTCTCGCCAGCCGCGCGACAGCTCAACCCAGATCGGATCGTCGCCGGCTACCAGCCGCTGGCTGATCTTGCCGCAAATAAGATGACCCCGAACAGCGAAATCATGACAACGATGATCCGAGACTGTGCTGTGACCGACCTAGCCGGGGCGCTGCTCACGGGCACGCGGGCAGTCGGCCGCAAGTCGGTAGTCGAATTTGGCTGGGTGGTCGGCTTGCCGGCGGCCACACACACCGAGCAGTACCTGCACGTGAAGTACGCGCCCGAGACGCGCGCGACAGCGACCGGCGGCGAGACAGTGGCCGGGACCCAAGCACTGTTCCACCGACCCACCTCGTCCGGAGTGTACGCACTGGTCTGCAATCTGGACCTGTACCGCATCGGGCTGAACGACATCACCCGGCAGTACGTGGTAGACGAGAACAGCCGCCGGGTACGGGCGCGGGCGCTGCTGCGGGCGCTGGCGGCGACACTACTGAAGCCGGTTGGGGCCCAGCGCAACACGCAGAATCCGCATATCGCCGGCTGTGAGGGCGTTATCGCGGTGTCCGAGTGTAGCCTGCCGGCACCAATGCTGAGCCCGCTGGACGATGCGTTCTGCGACGAGATCGACCGCTGCGCAGCGGCACTGAACCGCGTTCAGCCAGATGCGGTGCGGACACTGCGGTTCGGGTCCGCCTCCCAGGCGGTCGACATCCTCGCGCGGCTGTCGGCCGAGCTGGAGCTACCGGCTGCGGTGGTGCGACCGTGAGCCAGCGGGGCGGACGACAGCCCGATCCTGACCCCTCGCTCGCGCGAGCGCTGCGCGCTGAAACCCTCGCCAGTCCGCGGCTCGTCGCCGGCCTGCCCGGGCCGGGGCGGTGGCTGCTAGTCGAGTTTGCACCAGTCGCTCTGTTCTCGCTCAAGACGAGCCAGGCGACCAGCTCGGTCGGGCGGTCACTGGTAGTGCCAACGCCGTATGCAATTAAGATGGCATGCGTCGACGCGGCTTTCCGCGCCGGCTGGCCTGACCAAGACTGCGAGGCGTTCCTCGAATCGCTAATCGGTGTAGAGGTTCGGATCCGCCCGCCGGGCGCAGCCGTGGTGACCCACACGATCGTCAAGATCCGCCAGGAGCCCAAGAAGTCGAGCCCGGGCGAGCCCTATACCTCTAACATCGCCTACCGAGAGGTGGTGTATCACCGTGGCACCTGGCACTGGGCCTTCGACCTCGCGGCTGGGGACGACCTCCTCGCGGAGCGGCTGGCCGGGGCGCTGCCGCGCGTTCGCTACATCGGCAAGCGTGGCTCGTTCGTGCAGTTCCTTGGCTTGAGCCGGACTGAGCGACTCGGCCCGGAGTACACCGCAGCAATCGACCCGACACGCAGCTTCGAGGTCCCGGATGCCTGGCAGCTCCAGCAGCTCGATGACTTCGGCCCAGAGGCAACGTTCGAGCGATTGAGCAGCTTCAGCACCGCTCGGGCGGAGCGCGGACGGCATCGGGTCTTCGCCACCACTATCATTCCACTCGGTCTGACCAGCGCGGGCCCTGGCTTCAGTGAGTACCGAGATCGGCGGTGACGGCGTGACACCGGAGCCGTTAGCCGTTGTCAAGGTTGAGCACGGCGCGGATCGCCTCGGCTACTCGGGACAGCAGGGCGGGGGAAAGCTGAGCTAGCGGCCCGTGGACCAGGCGGCGATGGTCTATCGCGCGGAGCTGATCGATGAGCAGGTCCACGCTCTGGTGCAGGCGCCTGGCACGCCGATGCGCAGCGGCTCAGCAATGTGTGCGCCTGCGCGCCTCGCCTGAGCAGGACAGGCGCGGGGCACCTGGCGGCCGCGGTCCCCGTCCTCATCCCTGCCGCGTGGGGTGGCGAGTGAGCCTGGGGCAAATGGCTTAGAGGCGCAGCTCGGCGACGAAGCGGCTGCGGTCGCCGCGGTAGATGTCCTTGGCGTATTCGACCGCCCGCCCCTGCGCGTCCCACGCGGTGCGTTCGACCAGCATGACCGGCGCGCCAACCGGGATCTGGAGCAGCTCCGCCTCGAACTCGCGGGCGGGCACCGGCTCCAGTGACTGGATCGCCCGCACCGGCCGGGCCTGGTAGCGCTCCATCAGGCGGTAGATGGAGGAGCGCTCCAGGTCCTGCTCCAGCAGCCCGGGCACCAGCCGGGCTGGGAAGAAGGAGGTTTCCAGGACCAGCGGCACGCCGCCGCCGGAGCGGAGCCGCACGACTTTGTAGAGCGGCTCGCCGATGCGCAGCCCGAGCACCTGGGCGACGGCGCGGCTGGCGAGCACCTCCTCGCGGCTGAGCAGGCGGGAGGTGGGGATAATCCCCTGGCTCAGCATCTGCTCGAAGAAGCCGCTCAGCGTGGAGAGGCTCTGGTTGAGCTTGGGCTCGCTGACGAAGGTGCCGCGTCCTTGCTCGCGCCGCAGCAGCCCGCGATCGGCCAGGCGACCCAGCGCCTGGCGGACGGTCATGCGGCTGACCCCCATCTGCTCCGCCAGCTCGCGCTCCGGCGGGAGGAGGCTGCCTGCGGGGAGCTCGCCGGTGCGGATGCGCTCGGCCAGCTCCTCCTCGATCTGGACATACGCCGCCGGGGCCGGGCCGCGGCGCGGCGCGGGCAGCGGGGCAACGACCGCCTGGGCGGGGGCGCGCTGGGCTGGATCGGGCTGGGGCGACGGAGGCGGCATCACGGCTCCTGGGCTTCGCGGGTACTACTGAGATTGTGTCGGATGCGGGCAGGGATTCCCAACCGGGCGGCCGGCAGTGGAGCATAGGCGAAAATTGGTCTAGACATCTAGCATTCTCTGCGGTATGCTAGGTGGCGCTCGAGGATGCAGCGGATGCAGCCAGTGCTCGCTCAGCCCCCTGTGGCGACCAGCCCGGGCGCCCCGGTCCAGGTGGTCGATCTGTTCAAGGCCTATGGCGAGGTGCGCGCCGTGGACGGGGTATCGCTGGACGTGCGCGCCGGCGAGTTCCTGGCGCTGCTCGGCCCCAGCGGCTCCGGCAAGACCACCATCTTGATGACCATCGCCGGCTTCGAGCAGCCCACCCGGGGCGACGTGCTGATCGGTGGCCGCCTAGTGACGAACGTCCCGCCCAACCGGCGCGACATCGGGATGGTCTTCCAGCGCTACGCCCTGTTCCCGCACATGAGCGTGCACGACAACATCGCCTACCCGCTGCTCATGCGTCGGGTGCCGCGCGCCGAGATCGGCCGGCGGGTGCAGGCGGCGCTGGAGCTGGTTCGCCTGGCCGGCTACGGCCGGCGGATGCCGCACCAGCTCTCCGGTGGGGAGCAACAGCGGGTGGCGCTCGCCCGGGCCATCGTCTACCGCCCGCCGCTGCTGCTGATGGACGAGCCGCTGGGAGCACTGGACAAGAAGCTGCGGGCGCAATTGCAGCTCGAGATCAAGCATCTGCAGCGCCAGCTCGGCGCGACCGTGATCTACGTGACCCACGACCAGGAAGAGGCGCTGACGATGGCAGACCGGGTCGCGGTCCTGCACCGCGGTCGGCTCCAGCAGATCGGGACGCCCGAGGCGCTCTACGAGCAGCCGGCCAACAGCTTCGTCGCCGACTTCGTCGGGGAGACCAATTTCCTGGACGGTCGGCTGCTCGCCTGCCGGGATGGCGTCTGCACGGTGGCGCTCGCCGCAGACCTGACGGTCCGGGCGGCCCTCCCCGACGCCACCTATCCAGCGCTCGCACCTGGCGCGGCGGTGCGGGTAGCGATCCGACCGGAACGGGTGCGGCTTGCCCGACTGGGGCCGGCAGCCGCGGAGGCGACGAGCTGCTCCGGGGTGCTGCTGGAGCGGATCTACGCCGGGCCATCCGTCGCCTGCGTGGTGCGCCTGGCGAACGACATCACCATCACCGCCCGGGTTCCGAGCGACCAGGATCCGTCGCGCTGGTTCGTGGGGGACCCGCTGCTGGTGTCCTGGCGGGCGGAGGATGCGCGCGTCTACCCGGCCGAGCGGTGAGCTGTCCGTGCCGTGGGCAACGGTCGCCTGGCGAGGCGCACCATCGCGCGAGGGAGGTGTGAGGGGATCGGCTCGATGGCGTTGACCTGGATCGGATTCGGCTCCCGGCTGTCCGCACCCTATATGGAGAGGAGAGGAACGATGTCTGCCCAGCGACCTGGCATGTTCTCACGGTTCGGGCTGCTCGCCCTGGCGCTGGCCGCGGTGAGCGCCTGCGCCCCGGCCGCGCCGACGGCGCCCGCCTCAACCACCGCCCCGGCCGCTGCCCCAACGGCGGCCCCGACCAGGGCCCCGGCGGCCGCTCCGACGACGGCCCCGGCCGCGGCGGCGACACCCGCGCCCGCCCCGACCGCCGCGCCGGCGGCAACCCGGGCTCCCAGCGCTCCCACTGCTGCTGCCACGCCCGCCAGCGCCTCCGCCGCCCCGACCCCAGCCGCGCCCTCGGCCAAGCCGAATTTCGCCGGCCGTACCCTGGTGATCCAGACTTGGGGCGGGCGGCTGGCCGAAGCGGAGAAGGCCGCCTTCTACGCCCCCTTCGAGGCGGAGACCGGCGCGAAGATCAAGCTGGTGGAGTCCACCGGCGAGTCGGCGGCCCAGCTCAAGGCGCAGGTCACCTCCGGCAACATCGAGTGGGACCTGATCACCGGCTGGAACGAGGCCGACATGCGCCGTTTCGCCAACGAGGGGCTGCTGGAGAAGATCGATCTGAGCAAGGTGCCCGGGGTGAAGAACCTGGCTCCAGGGACGTACTTCGAGTACGGCGTGGCCGACGAGATCGACGCTGTCGTCGCCACCTTCTCGACCAAGTCGGGCGTCAAGCCGCTCACGTCGTTCAAGGACTTCTTCGACGTGGAGCACTTCCCCGGCCCGCGGGCCGCGCCCGGCACCGACTGGGGCGGCGAGTCGATCAACCTGATGATCGCGCTGCTGGCCGATGGAGTCCCGCGCGACAAGCTCTTCCCGCTCGATGTCGACCGGGCGCTGAAGGTCTGGGACCGGGTCAAGCCCTCGCTCGAGGTGCACTACAACTCCGGCAACGAAATGGCCCAGGCGCTGATCGACGATCGGGTGGTGTACTGCTTCTGCTTCGACGGCCGCGTCCAGCAGGCGCGCAAGTCCAACCCCAACTGGAACTACGTGTACGACGGCGGCGAGACGCACAACAGCTTCATCGGGGTGGTCAAGGGCACCAAGAACCTGGACATGGCGCTCGCCTTCCTGGACTTCACCACCGACCCGCAGCGGCAGGCGATCTTCGTCGAGCAGATCGGCTACAGCGCCCCCAACCCCAAAGCGCTCGACTACCTGCCGGACACGCTGAAGCCCTACCTCAGCGTCCTGCCGCAGAACCGCGCCAAGCTCCTGTTCCTCACCCCAGAGGAGAACGAGCAGGTCGCCAAGAGCGCCGCCGAGTACACCAAGCGCTGGGTCGCCTGGCTCAGCCAGTAGGCAGCGAGCGGGACGGATGCTGATCGCGAGGGGCGAGACGCGCCAGCGGGAGCGGCCAGCGGCCAGGCCGGCCACCTCGGTGGTCGACCTGCCGGACCGGCTGGCGCTGCTGCTCGTCTCGCCCCTGCTCCTGCTCCTGCTGCTCGCCTACCTGGCGCCGCTGGCGCTGCTGATCCCGCAGAGCCTTTCGGCGCCCGCGGTCAGCCTCGCCAAGTACACCGACCTCGCCACCGACCCGTTGGCGCGCGCGGTGTTTTTGCGCACCTTCCGCGTCGCCGCTGAGGTCACAGTGCTGGTGACCCTGCTCGGCTACCCGACCGCCTACCTGATCTGGCGCGCCGACCCTCGCCGCGGCGTGGTACTGCTGGTGCTGGTGCTGTTCCCGCTCTGGACCAGCGTGCTGGTGCGCAATTACGCCTGGACGGCGCTGCTCGCCCGCAACGGGATAGTGAACGAGCTGCTGCTCGCGGCTGGGGTGATCCGGGAGCCGCTGCGGCTGCTCAACACCGAGCTGGCAGTGCTGATCGGGATGGTCCACGTGCTGGTGCCCTACGCTATCCTCCCGATCTACACCTCGCTGCGCCGCATCGACCCGCTCTACCTCCAGGCCTCGGCCATCCTGGGCGCGCCGCGGTTAGAGACGTTCCGCCGGGTGGTGCTGCCGCTGAGCCTGCCGGGGGCCATCGCCGCCGCGGTGCTTGTCTTCGTGCTCTCGCTCGGCTTCTACATCACCCCGGCGATCCTGGGCGGGCCGCAGTCGCTGATGGTGGCCAACCTGATCGACAAGCAGGTCAACTATCTGCTGGACTTCGGGGCCGGGGCGGCGCTGGCGCTGGTGCTGCTGGCGCTCGCGGTGGCGCTGATGGCGGCCGCGTACCGCTTCTTCGACGTCGACCGGCTGCTGCGGGAGGGGACGTGAGCGCTGAGAGGCTGCTCCGATTCGGAACAGGGGTCTGGATCGCGCTGGTGTTCGGTTACCTGATCCTGCCGACGCTGATCGTCGCCGCGATGTCGTTCGGCCGCGACGACGTGCTGCGCTTCCCCCCGTCGCTGTTCTCGGCGCGCTGGTACGTCGCGTTCGCCACCAGCGAGGAGTGGACGCTGGCGGCGCTGCGCAGCGTGGCGGTGGGCCTGGCAACGGCGGCGTGCGCCACGGTGATCGGGACGGCGGCGGCGCTGGCGCTCGTGCGCGGGCGGCTGCCGTTCCGGCGCGCGCTGGAACTGCTGGCGATCTCGCCGATGATTGTCCCACCGGTGGTGATCGCCGTCGGCGGCTACGGGCTGTTCGTCCGCCTGAAGCTGGTCGGCTCGCTGGCCGGGCTGGTCGCGGTCCACACGCTGCTGGCGGAGCCGTTCGTGGTGCTGGTGGTCTCCGCGGCGCTGTACCGCACCGACCGCTCGCTGGAGCTGGCCTCGCTCAGCCTGGGCGCCGGCCGCTGGATGACGCTGCGCGCGATCACCCTGCCGCTGGTCGCCCCGGCGATCGTCACCGCGGCGCTGTTCGCCTTTCTGACCTCGTTCGACGAGGTGGTGCTGGCCCTGTTCCTGGTGGGCACGGTGGCGACGACACTGCCGATCAAAATCTTCTCCGGACTGACCTTTGGGGTGACCCCGATCGTCGCCGCGGTCTCGACGTTGCTGGTGGTCGTCTCGCTGGCAGTGATCGCCGCGACCGGCTGGCTGGCCGCCTGGCAGCGGCGGCGGCACCTGCGGGCGGTGGCATGAGGGTGCGCGCCGCGGGCTCACGGGCAGGTTGGAGTCGATGAAGCTGTACATCAGCGCGGACATGGAAGGGATTGCCGGGGTGGTGAGCGGCCCCGAGACGGAGCCGCTCAGTCCCGAATGGGCGCGCACTCGGCGGCTGATGCTGGGCGAGGTGAACGCGGCCATCGAGGGGGCGCTGGAGGCCGGAGCGACCGAGGTGCTGGTCAACGACGCCCACTGGTCCAAGCAAAATCTCATCCTGGAGGAGCTGCACCCGGCGGCGACCCTGCTGAGCGGCGACATCAAGATGGGGGCGATGATGGCCGGCCTGGACGCCAGTTTTCAGGCGGTGTTCTTCATCGGCTACCACGCCCGGGCTGGCTCGTCGCCCGCGATCCTCGACCACACGTTCTACGGCCCGGAGGTGGTCCAGGGGGTCTGGCTGAACGGGATGGAGGTGGGTGAAGCAGGGATCAACGCCGCCCTCGCTGGGTACTACGGGGTGCCGGTGGCGCTGATCAGCGGCGACCAGACCACCTGCGTCCAGGCGCGGGAGCTGCTGGGCGACCACCTGGAAACGGTGGTGGTCAAAGAGGCGGTGTCGCGGGTGGCAGCGCGGAGCCTGCATCCCAGCCGCGCCCGTCGGCTGCTACGCGAGGCGGCGCGGCGGGCGCTCGCCGCACCCCATCCGCCGTTCGTGCTCCCACCGCCAATCACCCTGCGGGTGCGGTTCGCCCGCGCCGCGCAGGCGGACCGGGCGGAGTACCTCCCCGCGGCACGGCGCGTCGACCCGACCACGCTGGAGTACCGAGACGATGACTACCTGCAGGTCTTCCGCGCCTTCTACTGCCTCATCATGCTCGGCAATGTCCAGGCGTGAGCGGGTCCAGTCCCCGCCCGTGGGAGGGAGCGATGGCCCGGGGCGCTGAGCGGGTGCAGGCGCTCGTCATCGGAGGCGGGGTGGTGGGCTGCGCTGTCCTGCGGGAGCTGGCCCGCCACGGGATCGGCGCGCTCCTGGTGGAGGCCGAGCCGGACGTCTGCGAGGGGACAAGCAAGGCGAACAGCGCCATCGTCCACACTGGCTTCGACGCTCGCCCGGGGACGCTGGAGGCGACCATGCTCCGCCGCGCCGCCGCCCTCTGGCCGGCGCTGATCGACGAGCTGGGCGTCCCGTATCTGGAGACCGGGGCGCTGGTGCTGGCGCTCAGCCCCGCGGAGGCGGAGCGGCTGGCGAGCGAGACCCGGCCCAACGCCGAGGCGCTGGGGGTTGCCACCGAGCTGCTGGACCGGGCGGCGTTGCGCGCCCTCGCTCCCTACGTGACGGATCAGGCGGTGGCGGCGCTCCTGGTCCCTGGAGAGGGGGTGATCGACCCGTTCTGGCTGACGCGCGGCTACGCCGAGGCAGCGCTGGCGGCCGGGGCCAGGCTGGTGCTGAGCCGGCGTGTCGTCGGGCTGGCGGTGGGCGACGACGGGGTAGCGGTCGAGCTGGACGACGGCTCGCGCCTGTGGGCAGAGCAGGTGTTCAACTGTGCCGGCCTCTGGGCGGACGAGGTCGCGCGGCTAGCGGGCGATGACAGCTTCGCGCTGTCCCCGCGCAAAGGGCAGTTTCTGGTGAGCGAAGAGCCGTTCGGGGTGGAGCAGATCGTGCTGCCGCTCCCTGGGCCAATGGGGAAGGGCGTGCTGGTTACACCGATCGTCTTCGGCGGGGTGCTGCTGGGCCCCACCGCGGAGGACCTGCGCGACAAGCACGACCGCGGGGTGGACGCGGCGGCACGGGCGCGGATTCTGGAAGGGTGCCGGCGCCTGGTGCCCGCGGTGGAAGCGATGGTCCCGATCCGCCAGTTCGCCGGACTGCGCGCGGTCTCGAGCACCGGCGACTACATTCTGCGTCCTTCCACGCGTGGCGACCGGCTTTTCCACGTGGCCGGCATCCGCTCGACCGGGATCAGCACCTCGCCTGCTCTTGCCGAGCACGTGGTCGCGCGCGCCGCCGAGCGCCGCGGCTGGCGGCTCCGGCCGGGGTCCCCAGCCGGTCTTTCGACTGGCTGGGATGCCCCGACATCCCGCCCCCAGTCTGCGGCAGGAGCTGCCTTCGTCGAGCAGAGCGGCGAGGTAGTTTGCCTCTGCCGCTCGATCAGCCGCGGGGAGGTGCTCGCTGCGCTGCGGTCCCCCTCCACGCCGGCGACGCTCGATGCGCTCAAGCGCCGCTGTGGGGTCACCTTTGGCGACTGCCAGGGCAACCTGTGCACGGTGGAGGTGGCGCTGCTGGCGGCGGCGGAGCGCGGGCAGCCCCCGAGCAGCATGCTGAAGCACCGCCTCGGCTCCTGGCTGTTTGTTCCGGGTCCGGAATTCGGGGGTCGGAATTCGGGGTTCGGAATTCGGGGTTCGAATTCTCAATTCCCGATTCCGAATTCCGAACCCGCCGACCTGCCATCCGGGGTTGCGGAGCTGGTCGTCATCGGAGGCGGTCTGGCCGGGATCGGCTGTGCGCTGGCGGCGCACGCGGTCGGCCTGCGCCCGCTCGTGCTGGAGCGCGCGGAGCGGCTGGGGGGAGCGCTGCGCGCCTGCCTGCGCTCGATCGGCAGCGCCGCCGAGCGCGAGGCGCTGGCGCAGGCAGAGCACCTGGCTGAGCGGGGCGAGATCGGCCTGTGGCTGGGAGCCACCGCCATCGGGCTGCTGCCAGGGGAGCAGGGATGGCGGCTCATGGTGCAGGGTGCGCGGGGGACGGGCGAGCTCGTGGCCCAGCAGGTGGTGGTGGCGAGCGGCGGCTACGTCCAGCCGCGCGAGCACCTGCCGATTGCCGGGCCGCGCGGGAGCGGGGTGGTGACTGCCGACCTGGTCCACCGCGCGCTGGATCGCGGGCTGCTGCCCGGTCGGGTCGCGGTGGTGGTGGGCAGCGGTCGCTATGCCCGCGCCACGGCTGAGCGTCTCGGCGCCGCTGGCGCCGAGGTGCGCGCGCACCTCGGCGGAGCGGAGGCGCCGCTGAGAGTGGAGGCGGTACGCGGCGACCGGCGGCTGGAGGCGGTGCGGATCGGCGACCGCTGGTGCGAAGCGGACCTGCTGGTCCTGGCGCACCGGCTGCTCCCGGCCGCGTTCCTGCTGCGCGGGGCCGGCCTGCTGGACGGGCGGCCGGGCATCCCGGTGCCCGTAGATGGGCGGGGCGCCACGCCGCTTGAAGGCGTCTGGGCCGTTGGCACCTGTGTCGCCCCGGATGTGGACCATGTGGCTTCGCTGGAGGCCGGGATGCGCCTGGGGAAGCTGGTAGCGGAGCGGAGGGCGTGATGGCCACGGGCGCGCGTGGCGCTGGCCGAGGGCCGACGGTGCGGGCCAGAATGGCCGCGGCGCAGCCGGGAGGATGCCCGTGACCCGGCTGCTGGCGGACCAGGTGTGGGTGCGCGCCGCCCCGGATCGGATCTGGGAGCTGGTGCGCGATCCCGAACGTCTGGCGCAGGTGCTGCCGGGCTGCGAGACGCTGCGGGCAAGCGGGCCGGAGCGCTACGAGGGCACCTTCGCCACCCGGCTCCAGTTCCTGACGCTGCGGGCCCAGGTGGTGGCGCAGCTCCTGGAGCTGGAGCCGCCGCGGCACCTGCGGCTGGAGCTCAACGGGCGGCCGCTCGGACTGGCGGGCTCGTTCGTCGTCTCCGTCCCGGTCGACCTCGCGCCGGATGCTGAGGGGACGCTGGTTCGCTACATGGTGGACCTGCAGGTCTCCGGGCGGCTGGCCGCGTTCGGCCTGCCCCTGCTGCGTGATACGCTGCGGCGCCAGGTGGCCCAACTGGTGGCGAACCTGGAGCGCGAGCTCGCCACCCCACCCGCCGCGCCGGAGCCGAGATGAGCGAGCTGCTACTCGCCATCGACCAGGGCACTTCCAGCACCCGGGCGGTCGCTTTCGATCGGTCGCTGCGCCCGGTGGCGTTTGCTCGCCGCGAGCTGGCAGTGCGCCATCCACGCCCTGGCTGGGTGGAGGAGGACCCGCATGAGATCCTGGATTCGGTCGTCCAGAGCGTGGCCGAGGTGCTGGAGCGGTGCGGCGGGGCGGCGCGGATCGCAGCAGTAGGACTGGATAACCAGGGGGAGACGGTCGTCGCCTGGGATGCCGAGAGTGGCGAGGCGCTGGCCCCGGCGATCGTCTGGCAGTGCAAGCGGAGCGGGCCGATCGTCGAGCGGCAGCGGCTGCTGGGACGTGAGCCGGCGATCCGGTCCCGGACCGGCCTGCCGCTGGACCCCTACTTCTCTGCCGGCAAGCTGACCTGGCTACTGGAGGAGGTGCCACGGGTGCGAGCGGCGCGCGATGCCAGGACGCTCCGCCTCGGCACGGTGGACGCCTGGCTCACCTGGCGGCTGGTGGGAGCGTCGCTCACCGACACCTCCACCGCCTCGCGGACTCAGCTCTTCGACATCCAGGCGCTGCGCTGGGATGAGCAACTGCTGGAGTGGTTCGGGGTGCCCGCCTGGACACTCCCACGAGTGGTGCCAACCACCGGGGCGCTGGCTCTGCTGCGGCACCCGCGCTGGCGCGGCGAGCTGCCGCTGGCGGCGATGGTGTGTGACCAGCAGGCGGCGCTCGCCGGCCATGCCTGCTTCGATCCCGGCGACCTCAAGGCGACCTACGGCACCGGGGTGTTCGTGCTCGCCAACGCCGGCCAGCACCCGCCCGCCCCGCGCGACCTGCTGGCAACGATTGCGTGGACCCTGAACGATGGCGCGACCCGGTACGCACTGGACGGCGGGGTGTTCGCCGCCGGGACGCTCATCACCTGGCTCCGCGAGGGGCTAGGCATTATCGCACGGGCAGAGGAGGTGGAGCCACTGGCGCGCAGTGTTCCAAACAGCGCCGGGGTGCAGATACTCCCGGCCCTGGCCGGGCTGGGGGCGCCCTGGTGGCGTCCCGAGGCGCGCGGGGTGATCGCCGGGCTCACCCCAGCCGCCAGCGCCGCTCACGTTGCGCGCGCGGCGCTTGACGGTATCGCCCACCGGGTCTGCGACGTGGTGGAGGCGATGCTGCCGCACCTGCCCGCCCCGCCCGGAGCGCTGCGGGTGGATGGGGGGCTGACTGCCAACGGCTACCTGCTCCAGCGGCAGGCCGACCTGCTGGGGCTCCCGCTGGACGTCTCTGCTACCGAGGAGGCGACCGCCCTGGGTACGGCGGTGCTGGCGGCCCTGGGCGCCGGACTGCTTGGGATCGAGGCGGCGCGGGCCGCGGCGGCACCCGCTCGGCGGATCACGCCCCTGCTCGCCCCGGCCGAGCGAGAGCGGGAACGGGAACGCTGGAGGCGCTTCCTGGCCGCGGCCGCGGCGATCCCCCCTCTGGACGCGCCCAGCGAGTGAGTCTGCCCCTGCGATCAGAGAGTCGGGATTCGGAATTCGGGGCTGGGAATTCGAATTCCGAATCCCGAATGCTGCTCTGGGCCTGACTGGCAACACTGGCCCGGCTCCCGTGGCGCTCTGCCACTGGTAGACGCGGCCCGGGTACGGGCTCGCAGGACGTCGCACTTGTACCCTCCGGCGCGGAAGAGGAATGGGAGGATTGGACACAGTGGGGCGGTGTCTGCTGGTGTACGACATCCCGAACGATCGGATCCGGACGAAGGTGGCGGACTTCTGCCTGGATTACGGGCTGAGCCGCATCCAGTACTCGGCGTTCCTGGGCGATCTGGCCCGCAGCAAGCAGGACGAGCTGCTGCAGCGCATCCGGCGCAAGCTGGGGGGCGAGCCGGGGCGGATCGCGCTGTTCCCGGTGTGCGACACGGACTTCAAAGGGCGGCGGGAGGTGTCGAACGGATGATGCCGCCAGGGGCGTCACGGCTGTTACCGCTGACGGTGAGCGATGTGCGGCAGTTCGTGTATTGCCCGCGCATTCCGTACTTTCGGCTTGGGCTGCGGCTGTTGCACCGGTTCGTCACGAGCGCGATGCGGGAAGGGCAGGCGGAGCATGCTCGGACGGAGGCGCTGGAGGAGCGACGGAGCCTGCGCGCTTATGGCTTGACGGACGGGGAGCGGCACTTTGACGTGGCGCTGCACTCGGAGGGGCTAGCGCTGGGCGGACGGCTGGACATGGCCATTGTCCGGGCAGGCGAGGTGGTGCCGGTGGAGTTCAAGAACAGCCGCGAGGGGTTGGGGCTGAACCACAAGTACCAGTTGACGGCCTATGCCATGCTGGCGGAGGAGCGGTTCGAGCGGCCGGCACGGCGGGCCTTTGTGTACTTCATCCCGCTGAAGCGGGCGCAGCAGGTGGAGATTACCCCGGCGATGCGGGGGTACACCCGGCGTGTGCTGGGGGCGATTCGGGACGCGGTGGCGCAGGAGCGGATGCCGGCGGGAACGCGAGCGTTGAACCGGTGTCGGGTGTGCGAGTTTCTCCCCTACTGCAACGATCGCTGGTGAGGAGGCGCGATGTACTTTGCCTCGGCCGAGGAGCAACGGTACGTGCAGCGAGCGCTGCTGCCGGCGAGCCGCCGCCACCGGGTAGCGGAGGAGCTGCGGGGCTGGAACTGGTACCAGCCGCCGCTGCAGCCGATCTACGCGCAGCGATTGGACGTGTCTGAAGTGGCGAGCAGGGTCTGCCCAAGCAGCCGCGAGCTGTATCTGCGCCGGGTGGCGGGAATCACGCCGCCAACGTCGGCCGCGCTCGTCGCGGACGGGTTCCTTCGGGCGACGGTGGCCAGGGCGCTGGTGGAGGGGAAGCGGCTGCTGTACCAGTACGGGAATGCGTGCCTGCCACGGCTGGCAGAACTGGGGCAACAGCCGCCCGGTGCGCCGGATACGGGGGCGCTGACACCGGAGGGTCGAAGACACCTGGAGGTGGAGATGGCAGCGCTGCACGCCTTCGAGATGCGCCGGGTGATGGAGCGGGTGGAGGTGGCGCTGGCGCGCTTCCCCTGGCTGGGGTGTGACGGGCTGGCGCTGCTGGCGCTGCCGGTGAGCGTGGACGTTCGGCTGGACGGTCGCTTCCTGGGATTGAGCGAGCAGGTCTGCATCGATGCGCTCTCCTTACCGGAGGCGCAGGTGCAGCATCTGCGGTTCGACGCGAAGGAGGAATGGCATCGGCTGATGACCACGGGGCAGGCGCTGGTGCTGGAAAGCCTGTACGAGGCGCCGGTGGATGTTGGGTGTGTGGTGTATGCGCGGTTGGTGGAAGGTCGGGTGACGGTAGAGCGGGACTTCCACCTGATCGACGACGAGCTCCGCCAGATGTTCATTGAGGAGCGGGATGATAGGATGCGGCTGGTGGCGTCGGAGGTCGACCCTGGGCTTCCAGCCGAGTGTCCGCCGGTGTGCCCGTATCTGGCGACGTGCCATCGAGCAGCAGCGATCCCGGAGACAAGTGGAGCAAGCGCTCGAGCAGGGATGGGCGCGGGGGTGTCCCCGATGGTACCATAGGGTCCGTGAGGCGGGTGAGGGCTTGAGTGCGAAGAGAGAGCATGGCCGCCGGCGGGAGGTCAGGGCATGGGAGGGCGGCTCGGCTCGGGGCGCAGTGGTGCTACGAGTCCGAGCGCGGCAATCCCTACGAACTGGCCCGAGGAGCCCTAGTGTCGCAAACCGGGTCGAGAGCCGGGGGCAGAGTGTGGCCGGAAGGGAGCGGTCGGTGAGCCGGGACGCGCCGTCCAGGTATTCCCCAGGCGAGGGAAGTGGCAGGATGGCTCGCAAAAGGGATGGCCAGAGGCGCAAAACTGGGACTTGCGCCGGAATGCCGGTGGAGAGCAGGATAGGGGGCGGAGACGGTGCTGAGAGTGGCACGAGAAGGGGGCGGTAGAGCGGCAAAGGGTGCGAGAAGGGGTCGCGGGGAGGGTCCCCGCGGGCGGATGCAGCCATTCGATCCGACGAAGGGATACTGAAAGGCGGCAGCGGCAGCACGTAGAACCCGTCCTCCGGGTCCGATGCAGCCATTCGATCCGACGAAGGGATACTGAAAGCCGCCCGCACCCGCAGGTTGAGATGCAGTCGGCAGAACGATGCAGCCATTCGATCCGACGAAGGGATACTGAAAGCTCCGCTATCTCACCCTGAACGGCCGGGTGACGCTGTATGATGCAGCCATTCGATCCGACGAAGGGATACTGAAAGGGGCTGTGCCATACTCCGCGCACGCGGAGGAGCACGCATGATGCAGCCATTCGATCCGACGAAGGGATACTGAAAGAAGCGTTATGCGACGCGCTCCAATGCGCGTCGCATTCTAGGGATGCAGCCATTCGATCCGACGAAGGGATACTGAAAGGCTGGTTACCGTCTACGCCTGCGTCAGCCTGATCGCGGAGATGCAGCCATTCGATCCGACGAAGGGATACTGAAAGCCTCCGCCGCGGTCGGGGCGAACTCGGCGATGAAGACCGGCGATGCAGCCATTCGATCCGACGAAGGGATACTGAAAGAGTCGGCGTACTCGACGATTCCGGTTCCGGCCCCGAGCTGATGCAGCCATTCGATCCGACGAAGGGATACTGAAAGGGCCATCGCGACGCACGAGGCACCGCCCGAGTGCCCAGGATGCAGCCATTCGATCCGACGAAGGGATACTGAAAGTCTGCCGCAGCGGGTGGGTGCTGGGGGTTCCCGCCGGGTGATGCAGCCATTCGATCCGACGAAGGGATACTGAAAGAGCCAGGCGAGCTGGGCGCTCGACCGGCACGAGCGGGGATGCAGCCATTCGATCCGACGAAGGGATACTGAAAGCTTGTTCTGCCAGGCGCTGTAGTCCTGGTAGTGGTGGAGATGCAGCCATTCGATCCGACGAAGGGATACTGAAAGCCACCAGCCGGCCGGTCACGATCACCGTGCCGGGACTGGGATGCAGCCATTCGATCCGACGAAGGGATACTGAAAGCCACATCCTGCCGGCGCTGGGCGACGTGCGCCTGGCGATGCAGCCATTCGATCCGACGAAGGGATACTGAAAGGAGCCGGCGTTTGGTGTTGGTAGTGACGATCATCACCGATGCAGCCATTCGATCCGACGAAGGGATACTGAAAGGCGGCTATGCGCACGCTCATCGAGCTACTGGACGCGCAGCGATGCAGCCATTCGATCCGACGAAGGGATACTGAAAGCCTCGGGAGATTCGGTCGGGGCGCTGGCCGAGTCGAGCGATGCAGCCATTCGATCCGACGAAGGGATACTGAAAGGCTGCATGAGCTGCTCCGCTTTGGAGAGCCGATCCTGGGCGGATGCAGCCATTCGATCCGACGAAGGGATACTGAAAGGGTTCAGCCCGGCCGCGGTGCGCGGGGCGCTGCACCTGCGATGCAGCCATTCGATCCGACGAAGGGATACTGAAAGCTGCATCTCCCTCTGCCCCCTGCGACGAAGTCATTGAGATGCAGCCATTCGATCCGACGAAGGGATACTGAAAGCGCCAACCGGATCAAAGCGGCGACGGGCAAGGCCGGCTGGAGATGCAGCCATTCGATCCGACGAAGGGATACTGAAAGCTCGGTGCGCGCCGCAATCTGCTCCGGCGGAATCCAGCGTCGATGCAGCCATTCGATCCGACGAAGGGATACTGAAAGGGTTGAGCGCCGCCTCGTAGGCGGCGGCATCCACGGTGATGCAGCCATTCGATCCGACGAAGGGATACTGAAAGAGCGAAGTCTGGGCGTCGAACTCAAGTTCGACTGCGTCGGATGCAGCCATTCGATCCGACGAAGGGATACTGAAAGTCGGTCCGGGTGCGCAAGGCGGACGACACGGCGGATATCGGATGCAGCCATTCGATCCGACGAAGGGATACTGAAAGCTGTACCAGACGCCGCTGCCGCCGGCGGTGGAGGGAGCCGATGCAGCCATTCGATCCGACGAAGGGATACTGGTACGAGAGGCAGGCCCTACCCCATCCATGCTACGATCGTCCGCCGATCTGACACTCGCGTTTCGGGCAGGGAGACGAGAGGATGCAGGCAGCGGAATGGAGGAGCCGGGGCTTCGGCGGACAGACGGAGATCCAGGTACAGCCATGGAGCAAGCGGCTCTTCGATCTCGTGGTCGCCACCGCGCTGCTCGTGGCGCTGGCGCCGCTGCTGGCGCTGTGCGCGCTGGCCGTGGCCCTGGACTCGCCCGGGCCAGTCCTGTTTCGCCAGCAGCGACTGGGGCAAGGCGGCAAACCGTTTACCGTCCTGAAGTTCCGAACCATGTTCGCCGACGCCGATCAGGACATGCACCGCCAGTACGCTACCGCATTCATCCAGGGCCGGGCCGCGGCCCAGCCCTCGGGAGCGGCCCAGGTGTACAAGCTGGTGCGCGACCCACGGGTGACGCGGGTGGGCCGCTGGCTGCGGAGCACCAGTCTGGACGAGCTGCCACAGCTCTGGAACGTCGTGCGCGGGGAGATGAGCCTGGTCGGTCCGCGGCCGCCAATCCCGTACGAGATCGAGCAGTACGAGCCGGGCGATCTGCGCCGGCTGGCGGTGCGCCCCGGCATCACCGGGCTGTGGCAGGTGAGCGGGCGCAGTCGAATGACCTTCCGCCAGATGGTCGCGCTCGACCTGGAGTACATCCGCACTCAATCGCTCTGGCTGGACATCCGCATCCTATTGCGGACCATTCCGGCAGTGCTGTCACGCAAGGGTGCATGCTAAGCCCGCTCAAACTGCGCTGCGATCCAGGGGCTTGACAGAGCGGGACGCGATGAGTATCTTTTCGGCAGCCGCCTGACAGAGTAGCCGAACTGCGGCGGCGCCTGATCGCCGGGCATGGCTCTCCGGGCAGGGAGCCACCGGGTATTTGCTCGAGTCCCCTTCGCTCGTACGCAGCGGCAAGCGCTGGCCACGCCACACGCTCGCCGCATGCTCGGGCCGTGCTCGGCGCAAGGGGACGCGAGCAGCGAGGCGCGCTCAGCGCGCGAGCCACGAGCGGCGCGAGGGGGAAGCGACAATGAAGGTAGGCGTGATCGGGTTCGGGTACTGGGGGCCGAAGCTGGCGCGGAACCTGCTCGAGCTGCCGGGCGCCATGCTGGAGTGGGTGGTCGACCTCGATCCGGCGCGGCTGGCGCGGGTGAAGGCCCAGTATCCCTCCCTGCACGTGACCCACTGCCTTGAAGACCTGCTGCTGTCCGACGTGGACGCGGTTGTCGTCGCCACGCCCATTCGAACCCACTACCAGCTTGCCAGGAAGGCACTCCTGGCCGGCAAGCACGTCATGGTGGAAAAGCCGCTGGCAGCCTCCAGTGGCGAGGCCGAAGAGCTCGTGGCGCTGGCGGACCGGCTCGGGCTCACCCTCATGGTTGGCCACACCTTCGAGTACAACCCGGCTGTCCACGCCCTGCGCGACATCGTCGCCAGCGGCGAGCTCGGCCAGGTGTACTATGTCGACACCGCGCGCCTGAACCTCGGGCTGTTCCAGCCCGACATCAACGTGCTCTGGGATCTCGCCCCGCACGACCTCTCCATCCTGCTGTACGTGCTGCAGCGCGAGCCGCTGGCGATCAGCGCCCGGGGCAGCGCGCACGTGACCCCGGGCATTCACGACGTGGCGTACGTCGAGCTCCGCTTCCCGGACAACGTGATCGCTAACGTCCACGTGAGCTGGCTGGACCCCTGTAAGGTGCGCCGGGTGACGATCGTCGGGAGCAAGAAGATGGTCGTCTACAACGACGTTCAGGAGTCCGAGAAGATCCGCATCTACGACAAAGGGGTTGAGCGGCCCTTCGAGGCGGACCGCCTGGGCGAGTATCGGCTGACCTATCGCTACGGGAGCATCGTGGTACCGTACATTCCCCTGTCCGAGCCCCTGCGGGCGCAGTGCGAGCACTTTCTGGACTGCATTCGGACCGGCACCCGGCCGCGGAGTGATGGCCGCGTCGGCGCCAGGGTTGTACGCATCCTGGAACAGGCTGAGCGCTCCCTCGTTGAAGACGGGGCACGGCTCCCCATCACTTCGAACAGCACCGGTGCCCGGTCTGGCCCGCCGTTGCGGGAGCGTCCCGCGGCGTACCACGTCCAGACGCACGGCCCCAACGGCCGTTCGGCGCTTGCCGCCTGGGATTAAGCAGGCCAGCGAGCAGATGCGAGGCCCTGGCAGGGTGTTCAAGCATCCGCTGGCGCTGGTCGAATCGGAGCAGATCGGCGCCGGGACGCGGATCTGGGCCTTCGCCCACGTTGCCGCTGGCGCCCGGATCGGCCGCGACTGCAACATCGGCGACCACTGCTACGTGGAGAGCGGGACCGTCGTGGGCGACGAGGTCACGCTGAAGAACGGCGTCAGCCTCTGGCAGGGCGTCATTCTGCATGACCGCGTCTTCGTCGGGCCGAACGTCGCCTTTACCAACGACCGGTTCCCCCGCAGCCGCGACCGAGGTTGGAACGTGGTCGAAACCGTGGTGGAGGAGGGGGCGAGCATCGGCGCCAACGTGACGATCGTCTGCGGCGTCCGCATCGGCCGCTACGCGATGATCGGCGCCGGCGCGGTCGTAACGCGCGACGTCATCCCGCACGGCCTCGTCTACGGCAACCCGGCGCGGCTGCGTGGGCTGGTCTGCCGCTGTGGCCACCCGCTCCCCCCACGGGCACGCTTCCCCTGCTCCTGCCAGCGGTGCGGGTTCACCCTGGAGGTGGCGCCCGGACCCACCGGGCCTTGGTGACCTATGGCGGCGAGGCCAGGCGCCACCCGCTCCCTGCGGCTGAGGCGCGCCGCTCGGTACCATAGAGACCCGACACGAAGACCCATTGTCGGCACCCCGTCGACAGAGAGCAGACCTGTGATCGCAGCTCCCTTCTGGCGCGGCATCGTGTTCATCGTCCTGGCCACCACGCTGTGGGGCGCCAGTGGGCTGTTCGTCCGCGCCCTCTACGGCTACCAGCTTGCGCCGCTCCAGGTGGTGTACTTCGCCAACCTCATCTCGGGCGTAGCCCTCACCGCCGCGCTGGCGCTGGTCGCGCCACGCTACATCCGCCTGCGCTGGCGGGCGATGCCGGGCGTGGTCGCGCTCGGGCTCGTCGGCAACGGGCTGTCGTTCGTCTGCTACGCCAACGCGGTCGCCCTCACTGGGATCAGTCTGGCCACCCTGCTGCTGTACACCTCTCCGGCCTGGGTGATCGTGCTGGCCTGGCGCTTCCTGGGCGAGGGGATCGGGCCACGGCGGGTCCTGGCGGTAGGCGCCGCGTTCGCCGGCTGCGCGCTCGTCGCCCGGGTGTACAACCCGGAGGCGGTGCGGGCCAGCCTGGCGGGGCTGCTGTGGGGACTGGGGAGCGGGTTGGGCTACGGGCTGTACAACGTGGTGGGCAAGCGGGTGCTGGAGGACACCCACCCGCTCACCGTCACCTGCTACGGCCTGCTGAGCGGCGCCCTGCTCCTGCTCCCATTCCAGCCTAGCCTGCTCCCGCTCGACGTGCAGGGCCCGGCCTGGCCCTGGCTCATCGCGTATGTGGTCGGGCCAGCCCTGACCGCGCCGCTGTTCTTCAATGCCAGCCTGCGGCTCCTGGAGGCCGGCCTGGTAAGCTTGCTGTCCCTCTGGGAGCTGCTCGTGGCGCTCGTGCTGGCAGCGCTGCTGCTCGGCGAAGCGCTGGAGGTCCCCCAGGCGCTCGGCGCGCTGCTGGTCATATCCAGCGTCCTGCTGCTGCGCCCCGGCCCCGCGCCGGCAGCAGTGCCGCAGACCGGCTAACGCCACGCTTGGCCGCGGCGCCGCGGATCAGTCAGCCAGGACCACCCAGCGCTCCTCGGCATGGCTCTGCAGCACCGCTTCCACGAAGCGCATCGCGCGATGGCCGACGGAGAAATCCGGATAGTCTGTGCCCGCCATGGGCGCGCCCTCTCGAATCTGGCGATAGGCGGGCTCGAAGCAGGCGCGGAGCGCATCCGGCCAGCCTTCCGGGTGTCCGATCGGCAGCCGTGCCGCCCAGCGCGCCGTGGGCGCGAGTCGGTTCGGGTCGCGGAACAGGATCTGGTTCGGCCGGTCCCGCCGGCCGATCCAGCACTGGTCGGGCTGCTCCTGGTTCCAGAAGACCGAGCCCTGCGAGCCGTTCACCTCAATGTTCAGCATGCACTTCCGACCCGCGCTCACCTGGGAGATCAGGCCGGTCGCCAGCGCCCCGTTAGCCAGCTCCAGCCAGAGCATGCCACAGTCCTCGGTGGTGACCGGCACCTCCTCGGTCTCCACCCCCTCCACCCTCTGAAAGGCGAGCGCTCCGCCGCGCGGGCGCTGTCGGGTGGGCAGAAACGTCTTCAGCCGCGCCATCACCCGCCGGACCCGCAGCCCGGTGACGTATTCCACCAGGGTAAACCAGTGGGTGCCAATGTCCGCGATCGCCCGCGACGCCCCGCTCAGCTCCGCCTCGACGCGCCAGTTGTAGTCGGTGGGGAACAGCAGCCAGTCCTGCAGGTAGCCACCATGGACGAGCTGCACCTCGCCCAGGTCGCCCCGTGCCACCATGGCCCGCGCCTCCTTGACCAGCGGATAGCCCAGGTAGGTGAAGGCGACCGCGTTGACCCGTCCCCGCTCGCGAGCGAGCGCAACCAGCTCCGCGGACTGTCGGCTGTCCATGGCGAGCGGCTTCTCGCAGACGACGTGCTTGCCGGCTAGGAGCGCCGCGCGGGCGATCGGGTAGTGCGTGTCGTTTGGAGTGCAGACGTGCACCACCTGCACCTCGGGGTCGTCCACGAGCGCTCGCCAGTCGCCGTACCCGCGCGCCACCGCGAGTCGCTCGGCAGCCTGCCGCCCTTTCGCCTCCGACGAGCCGCACACGGCGACGACCTCCGCGTAGCCGAGCCGCCGCACCGCGTCGATGTGAAACGGCCCGATGAAGCCCAACCCCACGACGCCAACGCCAATTCGCTCAGACACCGTCGCCTCCCACGTACGCCCGCCCATTGTAGCGCCGCGCAGCAGCGGCCGCGCTCCCCGTGTGCCCTGCACCGAGCACGTCGCGAGACGGAAAGAGGATGCGGCGGGTGGGGCTAGCCGCTAGACTTCCGAGCGCCGCACGCCGAGGCCGGTGAGAGCCCGCCAAGCTGGGCAGAGCGGCGTACAGTGTGAGAGGGATGGCCCTGCGGGTAGAGCGTCTATCTCTCCGCTACCTCGACGAGCAGACCCGGATCGGCTGGGAGGCGCTGCTGGCCCGTGGTGGCCGGCAGGCGCTGTTCGTGACCCCCGAGTGGCTGGGCGCCTGGGCAGACGAGCTGGGGCAGGGCTGGGCGCCGCTCTTGCTGGGTGTCTGGGATGATGGCGTGCTGGTGGGTGTCACCCCGTTCGCCATTCGGCGGCGCCCCGCCGCGCCCTTCGCCACCGTCTCCTGGCTCGGCATCGGCTGCAGCGATTACCTGGGTCCGCTGGTCGCCGAGCGCCAGGGCGAGGCCGCGGTCTACGCCGCGCTCTCGGCGCTGCTAGAGGCCGAGCCGAGCTGGGGCCTGCTCGATCTACCACGCCTGCCCGCGGAGTCTCCCGCGACGAGCTGGCTGGTGGAGGCGGCGCGCGCGCACGGGATGGCGGTACGGCTGCTGCCAGACTACGCCTGCCCGGAGATTCGCCTTCAGGGTGACTGGTCCGCGTACCTTCAGGTTCGCGGACAGCACTTCCGCCACTGGCTGCGGAGCAAGCGGCGGAAGCTGGAGCGCCAGGGCACAGTACAGTACCTGCATCTGAACGACCCGGTAGCGGTAGAGCGGGCGCTCGAGTGTGCCGCGGGGTTGCACGCGGCGCGCTGGCAGGGTCGCTACAACAGCAGCCTGTTCTCTGGCTCGCAGCCCGGGCAGCGCTTCTACCGCCGCGCCGTCACCGCCCTCGCCCGGCGAGGCTGGACGGACCTGGCGTTTCTGGAGCTCAACGGCGAGGCGATCGCCTTCGCCCTGGGGTTTCAGTCCGGCGGCTGCTACGCCTACTACACCCCGGCGCACGCTCCAGCGTTCGACAAGCTCTCGCCCGGCGGGCTGCTGCTAGCGCACCTGGTGGAGCGCGCCTATGAGCTCGGGCTGGAGGAGTTCGACTTCATGCTCGGCGACGAGGAGTACAAGGTATCCTGGGCGACCGGCATGCACCACACCGCGCGGCTGCTCGCCGGCCGGCCCGGGCCAGCCGGCCGGCTGGCCCTCGAGGTGAGCCTGGCGCGAGCCCGCCTTCGGGCCATGCTGCGGCGAAGCCAGCTCGCCCATTGGTTGCGCGACCGCCTCGCCGGCCTGGGCTGAATGGCAGTGGGCTATACTCCACGCCGTGTCTGAGCTCCTCTTTGGGCGCGACCCCACTCTGGGGATCGTCTCTGTTACCGCCGGGCGCGACGGTTCAGCGCAGGTCTGGCGGCGCGTAGACGGGCAGATCCACCACGAGCGGGCACGATTCCCGAACTGGTTCCTGGTGGACGACCTGGACCTGCTCGGCGGAAGCGTCTACCACTGGCTGAGCCTGGACGACCTGCGCCTCGGTCGGCTCGATCCCCCCGGTGGCCTGGCGGTGGTCCGGCTCGCCGGTGAGCATCCCTTTCGCTACCTGGTGCTGACAACGCGCCTGGCCGAGCTCGAAGCAAGTATTGTGAGCTACCACACCAAGCGCTCCGGAGAGCCGCCGGTGCGCAGCCTGCAAGATCTGCGCGGCCGGGTCTACTGGCGCCCACCAGCCGAGCAGTACCTGATCCTCAGCGGCCGGACCTACTTCAAAGGCCTCACCTACTCCGAGCTGGTGCGGCTCCAGTTCGACCTGGAGACGACCGGGCTGGACGAGCGGACCGACCGCATCTTCATGATCAACATCTCCGACAGCCGCGGCTTCCGCGTGTGCCTGGATATCGCGACGTTGGATGAGCGCGAGCTGATTGAGGAGTTCGTCCGCATCGTCCGCGAGCGCGACCCGGACGTCATCGAGAACCACAATATCTTCGAGTTCGACATCCCCTTCCTGATGCGGCGCGCCGCGGCGCTGGGCGTGAAGCTGGCCCTGGGGCGCGACGGCTCCAGCTTCACCAGCAGCCCGGACTCGCTGAAGGTCGGCGACCGCAGCGAGCCCTTCACCCGCTACAGCCTGGTGGGGCGGGAGATCATCGACACGCTGCACGCGGTCAAGCGCTACGGGGCGATCGTGCGCGAGATGCGCGACCGAGGCCTCAAGCAGGCGGCGCGCTACTTCGGCGTCGCCCGCGAGGACCGGGAGTACGTCCACGGCCCAGAGATTTGGCAGACCTTCCAGTCCGATCCGGACCGTGTCCGCCGCTACGGTGGCGACGACGTGGACGAGGTGAACGAGCTGTCCAAGCTGCTGCTGGGCGCATCGTTCGCGCTCGCGTCGCTGGTGCCCAAGCCGTACGAACGGATCGCCACCTCGGGGACCGGCCAGGGGCTGATCGAGCCGCTGCTGGTGCGCGCTTACCTGTCTGCTGGCCACTCTCTACCGCGCGGCCAGAGCAGCGGCGGCACCTACGCGGGTGGACGCACCGAGCTGTTCACCAGCGGAGTGATCCAGCGGGTGGTGAAGGTGGACGTCGCCTCGCTGTACCCGAGCCTGATGCTCGCCCATGGGATCAAGCCGCGGAGCGACGACCTGGGCGTGTTCCCCACCCTGCTGCGGGCGCTCACCGAGCGGCGCCTGGAGCACAAAGCCGCGGCGCGGCGCCTGCCTCTGGGCAGTTCCGAGCAGGTGTATCACCAGGCGCTCCAGCAAGCGATGAAACAGCTCATCAACTCCTTCTACGGTAGCCTGGGCACCTCGTTCGCGCTGTTTGGCGACCTGGAGGCTGCGGCAGAGGTGACGCGACTGGGCCGCGAGGTGCTCGGAGCGATGCTCGCCGCGTTGGAGCAGCGCGGCGTGACACTGATCGAGGCCGATACCGATGGCGTCTTCTTCGGTGTCCCGGAAGGCTGGACCGAGGCGGACGAGGAGCGGCTGGTGGCGGAGGTCGCCGCCAGTCTGCCCTATGGGATCAGCGTGGAGCTGGAAGGGCGCTACGCGGCGATGTACTCCTACGCGGAAAAGAACTACGTCCTGCAGGGCTACGACGGGAGCATCAAGATCGTCGGCGGCTCCTTTCGCTCGGCCAAGATCGAACGCTACGGCGAGCAGTTCCTGGCCGCGGCCATGCCGCTGCTGTTTCGCGGCGACGTGGCCGGCATCCGAGCGCTCTACCAGGACACCGTTGCTCGGCTGCGGGCCCGCCAGGTCCCCACCGAGGATCTATGTGTGTCGGTGATCCTGTCCAAGACGCCCCAGGCCTACCGCAAGGCGCGGCGCAAAGAGGAGCAGTACGAAGTGCTGCTGGCCGCCGGCCAGCAGACGTGGCGTCCCGGGCAGCGCGTCCGCTACTACCAGACTCGAACCGGCAAGCGGCTATTGGATGACCACCAGGGCGACTACGACCCGGAGTACTATGTCCAGAAGCTCCGCGACGTGTACTGTGCCCGGCTCGCCCGGGCCTTCACACCCCAGGACTTCCAGGCGCTGTTCGAGGCCAGCCCCACGCTGTTCGAGCCTGACCTGAGCGCGATCAAGCCGATCTGCAGCCGCGAGCGGGTGCTGGAGCGCGCCTAGCCGCCGCTCGCCGCTCCACCAGGCCGCGCCCACCCTCGGCTCACGGGATCAGAGCCGGAGTCGTTCACCCTCTTGCGCAATCTCGTCCACGATCTCGTCCAACCGAGCGAGCGCGTCGGCACCAAGGTGCGTCAGGATGAGCCGGCGGCACCCCAGGCGGGCCCGGTGTGCACGAATGGCGGCGTACGAGAGGTGGAACTTGACCTGGCGCTCAACGGTGTAGCACTCGCAGAGGAACAGGTCTGCGCCATGCGCCGCCTCCACCAGCGCCTCCGTCCACTCGGTATCCCCTGAATAAGCCAGCACCTTGTCCTGATACGCCAGCCGAAACGCATAGGCAGGGGCGCCGCTGGGATGCACCACGGGGAAGGCCGTCACCACCAGCGAGCCAAGGTGGACCGCCTGGCGCTCGGGCAGCCCCAGCCACTGGACCGCGAAGCGGCGCTGGACGCCGGAAGAGCCAGGAAACAGCACCTCCATCGCTTGCAGCACCCGCTCCTGGAGCCCCGGCGGCCCGGCCACCAGCAGGGGCCGCTCGCAGCGGCCGAACTGGCCGTCCAGGACGAGGAAGGGGATACCGCCGAAGTGATCCCCGTGCAGGTGGCTGACGAGCACGCTGTCGACCGCGCCCGGGTCCATCCCCAGCCGCTTCAGGGCGACCAGCGACGAGGCGCCACAGTCGAGCAGCAAACGCGTCGAAGCCGCCTGCACGAAGGTGCAGGCCTGGAAACGCCCACCGCTGCCAAAGGCATCCCCACCCCCAACAAAGCGAACGCCGATCCCGCCCTGTTCGTCGTGCATCATCCTTTTCCCTCGCACCAGCCTGCGCCCGGATCTCTGTGAGGCGCTTCCATTGACTTTCACTTTGCGACCCGCTCGTGTATCGTGCCTCTAGGCGCGGCTACCGGCCGCGACGAACGATAGAGGAGCGCTGGCGATGCCAGACAAGGGACCAGGGTCCAGGGGTGGGAACAAGAAGCCCAAGGCTGACAAGAGTGGGGCCAAGGGGAGCAAGAAGAAGTAAGCCACCAGACTGAGCGCCACGGGGCTGGGTGGAACGGGACCAGGCTCCCCCGGTCCGGAGCACAGCAGGGCACCAGAGTATCCTGGGGCGCCTCCCCCCGACAGGGCTGGATCGCTCGGGTGAGATCGCTCACCGGCTGGATGTGGCGCACGCCACTGCCGCACCGCCGCGAATTCGGCATAGTGGCATCCAGCCGGTGAGATTCCTCGCCGAGCGGGAGGCACTCATGTTGGATGGGCAGGCGACCTGGATTACGGAAGCCGCGCTCAGCGTGCTCAGCGAGACGCTTCGCTGGCGCGTGCAGCTCCTGATGCAGGGCTTCGAGGATGGCGAAGTCGACTATCTGTCGTACCTGCGCTGGCTGCACGATCGAGGCCGCGTCGGCGGTCCCTGGGACGGGGCCCGGCGCGACTAGGGCCCGGGACCGCCCCGGCACCTTGATGTGCGCGGCGCTGAGGGCTCAGGCGATGCCCAGATAGGCCTTCTGCACCTGGGGATTCTGCTGGAGGTTCTTGCCCGTGTCGGCCAGCACGATGGTGCCGGTTTCGATCACGTAGCCGCGGTGCGCAATGGCCAGCGCCATGAGCGCATTCTGCTCCACCAGCAGCACCGTGGTGCCCTGCCTGTTGATCTGAACAATGGTCTCGAAGATGGTCTCCACCAGCAGCGGCGCCAGCCCCATGGAGGGCTCGTCCAGCAGCAGGATCTTCGGCCGCGCCATCAGTGCCCGCCCAATCGCCAGCATCTGCTGCTCACCGCCGGACAGCGTCCCACCCTTCTGGTTGTAGCGTTCCCGCAGGCGGGGGAAGAGATTCATCACCCGCTCCATGTCGGCCGCGATCTCCCCATCCTTGCGGGCGAAGGCGCCCATCTCCAGGTTCTCGCGGACCGTCATCCGGGGGAAGATTCGCCGTCCCTCGGGCGCCTGGCAGATCCCGCGCGCCACGATCTCGTGCGGCTCGAGGCGGTCGATTCGCTCCCCGGCCAGGACGATCGTCCCCTGGCGGGGATGCACGATGCCGGAGATCGTCTTCAGAGTCGTCGTCTTGCCGGCGCCGTTGGCACCGATCAGGGTGACGATCTCGCCCCGGTCAACCGCGAGGCTCACCCCCTTGAGTGCGTGGATCTGTCCATAGTAGGTGTGGATGTCGTTAACCTCGAGGAGCGCCATCGATTCCTGCTTCATTCAGAAGTTTCGGGCTAGGCTTCGGCGCGCGCCACCGCGGCGCGTCCCAGGTACGCCTCGATCACCGCCGGGTTGGTCTGCACCTCGTGGGGAGAGCCCTCCGCGATCTTCGTCCCGTGGTCGAGCACCGTCACCCGGTCCGAGATGCCCATCACTACCTTCATGTCGTGCTCGATCAGCAGGATGGTCAGGCCCAGCTCGCTCCGCAGCCGCCCGATCAAGCGGGTGAGCGCGGCTGTCTCCTGCGGGTTCATCCCCGCGGTCGGCTCATCCAGCAGCAGCAGCGAGGGCTTGCTGGCCAGCGCCCGGGCGAGCTCCAGCCGGCGCTGATCGCCGTAGGGGAGATTCTTCGCCCAGACAAGGTCGCGGCCCTGCAACCCGACGAATCGGAGCAGCTCACGCGCCTGTACCCGGGCGGCGCGCTCCTCGGCGACGACGCTCGGCAGCCGGAGCACCGCCCCGAGGGGTGTGGACTTCAGCCGCGTGTGCATCCCCACGAGCACGTTGTCCAGCGCGCTCATGTTGTTAAACAGACGGATATTCTGGAACGTGCGAGCGATACCCAGCCGGGTGATCTCGTGAGGCGGCTGGCCGGCGATGATCGTGTTCTTGAAGCGAATCGTCCCCGAGGTTGGCTTGTAGAGACCGGCGATGACATTGAAGAACGTCGTCTTGCCGGCGCCATTGGGACCGATCAAGCTCACGATACTATGCTCTTCGATTGTAAAGTCAACGGCGTTGACGGCCACCAGGCCGCCGAACCGCTTGGTTACCTGTCGGGCCTCCAGAATCAGCGCCATTAGACGCGCTCCCCTGTCTTCGCAATCTGCTCTTCTGAAAGCGCCTCACCCGGCATCTCGGTTTCCATGCCCTCCTCTTCGCTCGCGTGCAGCTCAGCCGCGTGCTCAGCGCTCGGGAACAGCCCCTCTGGCTTCCAGAGCATCATCACGACCAGGAGCAGGCCGAAGATGAACAGCTTCTTGTCGCTCAGGTCGATGGCCAGAAACGGCATACCGACTGTGACACTCAACGCCTTCAGCCAGCTCGTGATGCGGTCGACCACGACGAAGTTGAAGATCCCGAACATCAGCCCGCCGGCGAGCACGCCGAAGATGTTGCCCATGCCGCCGAGGATGATCATGGACAGCACCATGATCGAGATGTCGAAGCGGAACTGGGCCGGGTCGATGAACTGGAGCATCGAGGCGAACAGCGAGCCGGCGAAGCCGGAGAACGAAGCACCCATCCCGAACGCCAGCAGCTTGGTACGGACCAGATCGATCCCCATGCTGGCGGCGGCGATCTCGTCCTCGCGCATCGCCATCCAGGCGCGGCCCAGCCGCGAGTCGTGCAGCCGGATGACCAGGAACACCGAGATCGCGGTGACAATGACGATCAGGTAGTACCAGTGCACCTGGTCGGTGGCGAGCAGCTCCGGCTTGATCCCAAGCGTGCCGTCCGCGGTGATGGTGGGAATCGGCCCGTGGGGACGCCCGATCGGGTTGATCCCCTTAGAGCCGCCGGTCAGCTTCTCGAGGTTCAGGAACGCGGTCGGGACGATCTCGCCAAAGGCGAGGGTGACGATGGCGAGGTAGTCGCCCCGCAGACGCAGGGTAGGGGCGCCGAGGATGACGCCGAAGATCGCCGCGACGAAGAAGCTGATGATCACCGCGATCCAGAAATCGGTCCGGAAGGGCAGAGGGCTCTGGGGCGAGGTGAGCAGCGCGGCGGTGTACCCCCCGATAGCGAAGAACGCGGCGTAGCCGAGGTCCAGCAGCCCGGCGAAGCCGACCACGATGTTCAAGCCGAGCGCGAGCATCACGAAGATCAGGATCGGGTTCAGGCTCCCCAGGAAGTTCTGGCCGAGGTACGGTCCCAGGACCAGCCGGTCGATCGCCGGGTAGATGAGCACGACGGCGACCAGGATCCCGAACGCGATGGCTCCACGTCGTCGCTGCTGGGGGGCGCGGGCCACGATGCCCTGCTGGGCAGCCGTCTGTCGTACCGCCACGACAGCCTCCTTAATCCCATTCCAATCCCATTCCTAGGCCCGCTCGGGCGTCTCCTCGCCCAGCAGCCCGGTCGGCCGAAACACCAGGATGAGCACCAGTGTCGCAAAGACGATCGCCTGAGTCCACCGAGGGTCGAACATGAAGTCGCTGGCAGCGGAGACAATCCCAATAACGATCGCCCCGAGCACCGCGCCGTAGATGTTGCCGATACCGCCGAGCACCGCGGCGGTGAAGGCGAGCAGCCCGCCCCGGAAGCCCTGGAAGTACCAGGCGGTGTTGTTGTACAGCCCCGAGATGAGACCAGCGGCGCCGGCGAGCGAGCCGCCCAGCAGGAAGGTCAGGGAGATGGTGAGATTGATGTCGATCCCCATCATCGCCGCGGCGTCACGATCCTGAGCGGTGGCACGCATCGCCTTGCCGAGCTTGGTGCGGGTGACGAACAGGTGCAGCGCCAGCATGAGCGGAATGGTGATCGCGATGACCGCGATGTCCTTGATGGTGAAGAAGACGTTAGTCTGAATGCCCAGCACGTCGCGGAAGATATCCGTGGGCGGGATCAGGTTGGGGAAGTTCAACGGCGAGGCGCCCTTCCAGGCCAGCCCCACGTTCACCAGCATGAAGGAGACACCGATCGCCGAGATCAGTGGCGCCAGACGTGGCGCGTGGCGGAGGCGGCGATAGGCCAGCCGCTCAATCGTGGCGTTCAGCGTTGCGCAGAACACCATCGCCAGCACCAGCGTCACCACCAGTAGCGCAGCCAACGGCACCGTGGGCAGGGCCCGCGCTTGCGCCACACCAAAGATCGCCTTCGGGGCCCAGGTGATCAGGGTGAGCGAGAGCATCGTCCCCAGCATGAAGACGTCGCCGTGAGCGAAGTTGATCAGCTCGATGATGCCGTAGACCAGAGTGTAGCCCAGGGCGATTAACGCGATGATCGCTCCGTTAGAGATGCCGATCAGGAAGATCTGGAGCAGCGTCGCGGGGTTGAGCACGGATGGGCCGTTTTGGAGCACGCCAAGAATCAGGATGAACACCAGAATGGCGAGCAGGAACAGGAAGGTTCCTAACCTGCCCAGGGCATCGCGCACACTCTCCACGTCAGCAGCTCCTATCCACAGGACTGGCCTGAAACCAGATACAGCGGAGCGCAGACGCCCGGCGCCTGCGCTCCGCGAGTCTACCCGATTTCCGGCGGGCTGAACAGACTTACGTCTTGGGCGCCTCGATCATCTTGACGAACTCGAACTTCCCGTTCTTCACCTGATTGCCGCTCATCGTCGTCAAGGTGGTGTCACCGTTCTGGTCGAAGCTCCAGGTGCCCAGCACCCCATTGTAGTTCTTGGTAGCGAACAGGGCGTCCACAATCGCTGCGCGATCCTTCTTCCCCGCCCGCTGGATCGCGTCCACACCGACCTTGCAGGCTTCGTAGCCATAGGCGGCGTACGCCTCGGGCTCGGAATGGAACTGGTTCTTGTAGCGCTGGTACCACTCGGCGCCCTTGCCGGTCAGCTTGTCCGGGGGCACCCCACCGAAGGTGATGTAGCTGCCTTCGGCCGCATCGCCAGCGTCATCCAGGAACGCCTGCTCGAAGATGCCGTCCGGGCCCATCAGCTTGAGGTCGGGCATCACCGCCCTCAGGTCTTTCCAGAGCTTGCCGGCATTGTTCTGGGTGATCCCGCCAAAGTAGACGAAATCGGCCCCCGTACCCCGGATCTTGGTCGCCAGCGCCCGGTAGTCGGTCGCCTTGGTGTCGATCCCCTCCGGGCCACCCACAACGTTGAGCCCGATCTTCTTTGCCGTATCCGCGAAGACGACGGCGATGCCGTGGCCATAGAGCTCGGTGTCATCCAGCACGTACACCTTGGTCGCCCCGAGCTCCTTGGCCCAGTTGGCCCCTACCGCCCCCTGCAGGTCGTCCGCTGGCACCACCCGGGTGTAGTTACGCTTTCCGGTTGGGTAGTAGACGTCCGGCTCATTGGCCTCGCCCTTGCCAGGCTTGGTCAGGCCGGGGTAGGTGTTGGCCGGCGAGATCATCGCCAGCGGCCCGGCCCGGTTCAGGATGGGAATGGAGATTTTCGCTGCGCCGGAGTTGAAGGTGCCGATGTACAGCATCACGTCCGGGTCGGCGGCGGCGGCGTTGGCGTTCTCCGCCTCCTTGGCCGCATCCCACGACCCCTTGGCCGCGGTCGCGTCGTCCATGTCTGTGTACTGGATCGTCGCGTTACCGACCTTGAAGTTCGTGTCCTGCAGGCACATATTGATCGCGTTGACGATCGTGTCCGTCTGCCCCTTCGACGAGCCCGTGCGCGGCAGGCTGGAGACGATCTTGACAGTGCCGGTCAGCCCACCTCCAGCAGCAGCGGCCGCGCCCGGGGTGGCGGCGCCCGCGACAACAGGGGAGGCGACCGGAGAGGCGGCTGCCACGCGTGGTGTGGGCACCGCGGGCGCAGTAGCGGCCGCGGAGGGAGTGGCAGCGGCCGCAGCGGTCGTCGGAGCCGCCGCGGTGGTAGGCGCCGCGGCCGCCCGAGTCGGCGCGGCAGCAGTCGTGGGCGCCGCGGGAGCAGTCGGCGCAGCAGGTGCTGCCGGCTGCTGCGTCGACGAGCATGCGGAAAGCAGCAGCGCCACGCCCGTGGCGACGCTGGCCAGAACCGAGGGTTGCTTGCCGTACGGCATAGACCTTAGTCCTCCAAGAAGAAGACGCACTAGGCAGGCTGCGTGACCCGACCGAGCTCCGGCTGCGAGGCACGCCAACACCAACGCGGGACCGCGACATGCCCCGCGGGCACGACGATCTGGGCGCTTCAATGGTTCGCGCAGGGGTTACCAACTCAGCGCACACCAGCCAGTTCGGCGAATCACCCGTGGCTTGGGCCTCGCCGTTTGGCGCCGGGGTTCGCGCTCAACGGTCACACGGAAGGCCGGCTCGTTTTGCAGGCACCAGCATGGCAGCGCACCAAAACTGGGCGCCCTGCCACCTCCAACAACCCCACGCATCCCACTTGAGGTCACTATACGAACGCCTCGGCGAAGCGTCAACGTTTCCCGGTGCCCGCCCGGCTGCACAGAGGTTCAGCGTTCCGATCGGTTAGCCTCCACATCACCAGGATCGCCCATTTCAAGGGACATGCCCTAGACCATCGCCGCGCCGCGGGCCGCGGCGACTGTCGAAGCACCTCGGTGGGCAATCGCCGTACCAGCCTCCTGGAGTGGGGTGCCGACTGAGCGGAACGGCGCGGGGAGGGGGCGAAGCCGAGTGGCCGCTCCGCCGCCAAGGGAGTAGTATTCACGTCGTCTGGCAGGGCCGCGTTCGCACTCGCACCCCGTGCTCGGGACCCGCGAACGACTCCGCGAGCCCGTCCGCCCGGATTGAGTGGCTGGGTTGGGGCTTAGTGGTGCGGGTGCTCGACCGACTCCACTGTGGGCGGATTGGGTGCGCGGCGCGACAGATACGCCGCCCCGCCCAGAATGCAGGCGGCGATGGCGAGCGCGACGAACGGCGCCACCGTCTTCGACAGGGACAGCAGGATGGTCCGCATGATGAACATGTAGAGCGCGTTGAAGATGATGATGCCGAGAGGGATCGCCAGGAAGCGCAACTGTTCCATGTGGTCACCTCGACGTGCTACGCTCCAAGAGCGTACACCGTGAGCAGGGCTCGCCACCAGCGGGGAGTGTCCCGGTCCCCGGCCGCCTCGGCGAGCGCGTTGACACCTCATGACAGCCTCTGTTAGCGTCCAGAACACTCGCCTCCGCGAGATCCAGGGAGCACCGGTGAGCATGACCTGTCTGCCTCCCGCCGGCGCCGCGCCGCGCGGGCTTCCCTCTGTCTCCGCCGCCGCTCGGCCGGAGCGACCGCGCGCCCGCCGTGTGGTGCTGCTGGCCGGCCTGCTTGCGCTGCTCGGCCTGACCGCGCTGCTAGCTGGCTGCGCCTCGCAGTATCCGCAGACGACGCTCGATCCGCACTCCACGGATTTCGGCCCCGACATCCAGAACCTGTTTGTGCTGATCTTCTGGCCGGCGGTACTGGTGTTCGTGGTGGTCGAGGGCGCGCTGCTGTACACGATCGTGCGCTATCGCCAGCGTCCTGGGCATGGTCGCCCCAGGCAGATCCACGGCAACACCCGGCTCGAGATCGCCTGGACCATCGCCCCGGCCGTGGTGCTGGCGTTCATCGCCGTCCCCACGGTGAAGACGATCTTCGTGACCCAGGCCAACGTGGCCCCCGGCTCGGTGCAGATTCACGTCATCGGCCATCAATGGTGGTGGGAGTTCCAGTACCCGGAGCTCGGGGTCGTGACCGCCAATGAGTTCCACGTTCCGGCCGGGCAGACGGTCGGCTTCACCGAGACGTCGGCCGACGTCATCCACTCGTTCTGGGTGCCAGCCATGGGCGGCAAGCGCGACGTCGTCCCCAACCACCAGAACTACCTCTGGTTCACCCCGGCGCAGACGGGGACGTTCCTTGGCCAGTGCGCCGAGTACTGCCTGGACGCGCACGCGGACATGCGGCTGCGGATGATCGTCGACACGCCGCAGGACTTCCAGGCGTGGGTCGACAGGCAGAAGCAGAATGCGCAGCCCCAGCCGGATGCTCAGACGAACATGGACCTGCTGAAGAAGGGCGAGCAGCTCGTCACTACCGGCGCCTGCGTTGGCTGCCACACCATCCAGGGAACCCCGGCCAACGGCAAGGTGGGGCCGAACCTGACGCACGTGGGCAGTCGGCAGACCATCGCTGCTGGTATCCTAGAAAACAACCGCGACAACATCGCCCGCTGGGTGCGCAACCCGCCGGCGATCAAGCCTGGAGCGAAGATGCCCGCGAACCTGGTGAGCGAAGACGATGCCAGGGCCGTCGCGGAATACCTGTACAGCTTGAAATAGTCCGGCGGGCCATCCGGCGCGCGGAGCCACCGGATCGTATCCTGGAGGCTGAGATGGCGACAGTGGTAGACGTTCACGCCCCGCCCGCGACGTACCGGGTGCCGGGCTGGTGGTCGTGGCTCACGACCGTCGATCACAAGCGAATTGGCATCCTCTATGGCACCACCGCGTTCATCTTCTTTCTGATCGGTGGGCTCGAAGCGCTCCTGATTCGCATCCAACTGTTCGTGCCGAACAACACCTTCCTGAGCGCTCAGGCCTACAACGAGATGTTCACCATGCACGGCACGACCATGATCTTCCTGGTCGTGATGCCGATGAGTGCCGCCTTCTTCAACTTCATGGTGCCGCTGCTGATCGGCGCCCGCGACGTGGCCTTCCCGCGTCTGAACGCCTTCAGCTACTGGACTTTCCTGAGCGGCGGCGTGCTGCTCCATCTCAGCTTCCTGTCCGGCGGCGCGCCGGAAGTGGGTTGGTTCGGCTACGCCCCGCTCACCTCGCCGCAGTACACCCCTGGCCACTCGACGGACTTTTGGATGCTATCGCTGCAGGTGCTGGGCGTGGCCTCGCTCGCCGCGGCGTTCAACTTCCTGGTGACGATCATCAACCTGCGCGCGCCCGGCATGACGATGATGCGCATGCCGGTCTTCGCCTGGATGACGCTGGTCACCTCGTTCCTGATGGTGCTCGCCTTCCCGGCGATCACCGTCGGACTGATCCTGGTGATGTTCGACCGCTACATGCACGCGAACTTCTTCAACGTGGCGCAGGGCGGCGATCCGATCCTCTGGCAGCACCTGTTCTGGGTGTTCGGCCATCCTGAGGTCTACATCCTGATTCTCCCCGCCATGGGCATCGTCTCCGAGGTACTGCCCACGTTCTCACGCAAGCCGCTGTTTGGCTACCCGGTGGTGGTGTTCTCCGGAATCGCCATTGGGGTGATGTCGTTCGGCGTCTGGGCCCACCACATGTTCTCCACCGGCATGGGTCCGGTAGCGGACGCTGTGTTTGCGATCAACACGATGCTCATCGCTGTCCCCACTGGCGTGAAGATCTTCAACTGGATTGCCACGATGTGGGGCGGCTCGCTGAACCTGAAGACGGCGATGCTGTTCGCCATTGGGTTCATTGCGATGTTCATCATCGGCGGGCTGAGCGGGGTGATGCACTCCTCCCCGCCAGCCGACCTGCAGCAGACCGACACGTACTTCATCGTCGCACACTTCCACTACGTGCTGTTCGGCGGGGCGATCATGGGGCTGACCGCCGGCGCCTACTACTGGTTCCCGAAGATCACCGGCCGCTTCCTGAGCGAGAAGCTCGGCAAGTGGCACTTCTGGCTCACGCTGATCGCGTTCAACCTCACGTTCTTCCCGATGCACTTCACCGGCCTGCTTGGGATGCCGCGCCGCACCTATACCTACGGCGACTATCTGAACCTGACCCTGCTCAACCAGCTCTCGACGATTGGAGCGCTCCTGCTCGGCCTGTCGGTGCTCCTCTTCGCCTGGAACATCCTCTGGAGCCTCAAGTACGGGGAGCCAGCCGGCGACAATCCCTGGGACGGGGCGACGCTCGAGTGGGCGATCCCCTCGCCGCCCCCGCCGTACAACTTTGCGGTGGTTCCCACGGTCCACAGCAGCTTGCCGCTCTGGGACCAGAAGTACGGGATGCCGGAGCACGCCCAGAGCCATCGCCTGGGCGATGAGCTGCTCGGGACCAGTCCGGCAAGCGAGCTGGGCTTGCCGGAAGCGGGCCCGGCGGTGGCGCAGCGGAGGCGCCTGGAGATTCACATGCCGCGACCCTCGATCTTCCCACCGCTGACCGGCTTCGGGCTGGGCCTGATGGCGGCCGGGCTGATCTACAGCCCGATCATCAGCGTGGTGGGGCTGCTCTGGCTGTTCATGGGCATCTACGGCTGGTGCTATGAGCCAGCCGCGGGCGAACCGGCGGTCGTGGAACTATGAGCGACGTGACGGTCCTTACCCCGCCCGCGGGCGGCGGCGTAGCCGCCGAGCACGGCCACGGAGGCGGTGACCACGAAACCGCCACCGGGCTCAACAGCCGCAAGATGTTGATGTGGGCCTTCCTGGGCTCCGACTGCATCTTCTTCGGCTCGCTGATCGCCACCTACCTGGTGTACCGCGGCAAAAGCATCGTCGGGCCGTACCCACACGAGGTGTACGATATCCCATACACCTCGGTGTCCAGCTTCGTGCTGCTGATGAGCAGCCTGACCATGGTGCTGACACTGGCGGCGCTGAGACGCGGTGACCTGATTCGCTTCCGCATCTGGATCGTCGCCACCGCGCTCCTCGGGCTCGTCTTCCTCGGCGGCCAGGCCTATGAGTTCACCTCGTTCTACAACGAGGGCTTGTGGTTCCAGACGAACCTGTTCGGCTCGTCGTTCTTTACGCTGACCGGCTTCCACGGAACCCACGTCTTCATCGGCGTCATCTGGCTGCTGTCGCTGTTCATCTCGTCGATCAATGGGAAGCTGAACCATGCGGACAGCCTGACGGTCGAGATCGCCGGGCTGTACTGGCACTTCGTCGACGTGGTCTGGATCGTGATCTTCACGCTCGTGTACCTGCTGGAAGTCACCTAGGGACAGCAGCGGGAAAGGGGGTACGATGAGCTCACCCGTGGTCCACCAGAGAACCGCCCATGAGCGGCCGCACCCGAGCCCATTCGCCTACGTGGCGATCGCGGTATTCCTGGCAGTCATCACCAGCATCGAAGTGGCAGTGTACTACATTCACGAGCTGCGACCGCTGCTCGCACCGATCCTGCTGACGCTCTCTGCCACGAAGTTTGCTACTGTCGCCGCCTTCTACATGCACCTGCGGTTCGATAGCAAGCTGTTCACCTACTTCTTTGTCGGCGGGCTGTTGCTTGCTGGCACGCTCGCGATCTCGTTCATGCTCCTGATGTCGAGCGGTATCAACGGCTACATCTCGCCACCGAAGGTAGGCTAGTGCGTGCTTGGCGGGGCGAGGCGCCTCGCTCCGGCTCTGGATGGCCCATCATGACCGCCTGGAACGCCGACCCCAGTATCGTTCTCGGGATTGTCGGCCTTGCGACGGTGTATCTGCTGGCGGCCAGCCGCTGGCGCCGCCGCCTCGGCGGTCCGGCTGAGCCGGACCGGCCCCGGTTGCTCCTATTCCTAGCCGGTATGCTCGTACTGGTATTTGCGCTGCTGTCCCCGCTGGACCGCATCGCGGACGACGAGCTGTTCAGTGTTCATACAGTCCAGCACCTGCTGCTCACGCTGGTGCTGCCGCCACTGCTGCTCGCCGGCACCCCGGGCTGGATGCTCCGGCCGCTGCTGCGCTGGCCGGGCGTGCTGGCGGCGGCGCGGGCGATCACCCGGCCGGTCCCGGCGTACCTGCTGTTCAACGTGGTGTTCGCGCTGTCGCATGTACCGGTTGTCTTCAACCTGTTCCAGAGCTCAGAAACCCTGCACGCCTTCGAGCACCTGGTCTACATCGGCACCGCGGTGATCATGTGGTGGCCGGTGCTGAGCCCGCTCCCCGAGGTGCCCCGCATCCCGTATCCGGCTCAGATGCTCTACCTGTTCCTGCAGACGATCGTCGGCGGCGTCGCGGTCGGCTCACTCATCACCCTGTCGGGTCGGCCACTGTACGACAAGTACGCCCACGCGGCCGGGCTGTGGGGGCTCACCCCGCTATTCGACCAGCAGGCGGGCGGGCTGATCATGTGGGTTGGCGGTGGGATGTATTATCTGGGAGCGCTCGCGGTGGTGTTCTTTCGCTGGGCGGCCCAGGATGCGGCCGCCACACGCCCAGCCGCCCCTGGCTCAGCGCAGCGCCCCGCCGGCAGCCGCCACTAACCGACAAGGCTTCGTCCCCGTGTCGCACACCCGCTGGGCGAGGCGGATGGCATTGGCGCCTGCTCAGCCTGTCCTATCGGCAGCTTAGCCGTTGCCGCCCAGACCCGTTTGCCAGGCCAGGAAGGCGAGCGCGTCTGCCTGCTCCTCCACCAGCTTGGCGACCGGCTTGCCCGCCCCGTGGCCCGCCTGGCGCTCCACCCGCAGCAGCACCGGCCGGCCCGGGGCCGCTTCGGCCTGAAGCCGCGCCGCCATCTTGCGCGCGTGCAGTGGGTCCACCCGGCTGTCCTGCTCGCCGGTGGTGAGCAGCACCGCGGGATAGCGCTCGCCCGGGCGCACGCGGTGGTAGGGAGAGTAGGCGTATAGCCAGGAGAACTGTCGCGGGTCCTCCGCCGAGCCGTACTCGGGGATCCACAGGCGCGCAATGCGGAAGTGGTGATAGCGCACCATGTCCAGCAACGGCACCATGCAGAGCACGGCGCGGAACAGCTCGGGCCGCTGGGTCATCGCGGCGCCCACCAGCAGCCCGCCGTTGCTGCCTCCCGCGATGGCGAGCTGCGCCGGGGTGGTGAGGCCCTGGCTGATGAGCCATCCGGCGGCGGCGATGAAGTCGTCGAACACGTTCTGCTTGCGGTCTAGCATCCCCGCCCGATGCCAGGCCTCGCCGTACTCGCCGCCGCCGCGGAGGTTCGCCAGCGCCCACACCCCGCCCTGCTCGATCCAGGCCAAGGCCATCGGGGTGAAGGCCGGGGTGTGGCTGACGTTGAACCCGCCATAGCCGGTGAGGAGAGTTGGCCGCGGCCCCTCCTGGCGTTGCTCGGCGCCACGGAGGAGGAAGAGCGAGACGCGCGTGCCGTCTTTGGACGGGTAGCGCACCTGCTCCACGTGCGGCTGGAATGCCGCCAGCCACGCGGGCGCCCGCGGCGCGGCAACCACCCGGACCTCCTGCTCGCCGGGGCGGAAGGCGTAGGCCGCGGGCGGAGTGGTGAACGAGGTGTAGCCGAAGTAGATGGTCTCGCCGTCGGGCCGGCCGTCGATGCCGGTCACCGTGCCGCTCCCGGGCAGAGGGATCGTCCCCCGCAGGGCGCCGTCGAGCGTCCGCAGCTCCAGCCGCGATGTGGCGTGCACCAGCCGGTGGAGCACCAGGTGGCCGGCCGCCACGGTGAAGCTGCTGAGCACGGTGTCGGACTCCGCCACGAGCTCCCGCCAGGCGGCGCGCTCAGGCCGTCGCGGATCGAGCGCGATCAGGCGGTAGTTCGGTGCGCCGAGATTGGTGCGCAGGTACAGCACCCCATCGACCACCTCGCCGTCGAAGTAGGCCTGCTCGCCGACGACGATCGGGCGGAGAGCGGGAGCGGGCTCGGACCGGTCGAGCAGGTAGACGTCGCTGCGCGACCAGCCATGCAGCACCAGAATCAGCAGGTAGCGGCCGTCCGGCGAGAGCGCCAGATGGGGCCAGGCTTCGGGTTGGGCAGGGGCAAAGATCAGCGCGTCACGTCCCTGCTCGTCGCCCAGCCGGTGCAGGAATACCCGGCGGTGGTACTGCTCCTCGCCAGATGGGACCTCGCCCGGGAAGGGCAGCCGGGTGTAGTAGAAGCCGCTGCCGTCGGGCAGCCAGGCTACGCTGGCAGCCCGGGTGCGCTCCAGCCGGTCCGGCAGGTCCCGCCGCGAGCGCACCTGTCGCACATAGAGCGTGCTCAGTTCGTCGCCGCCGGACGACAGGCCATAGGCGACCAGGGTGCCATCCTCGGACGGATACCACCAGTCCAGAGCGATGGTGCCGTCCGGGCTGAGCCGGTTCGGGTTGATGAGAACCTCATCACGGGCGCCGGAGCGCACCCGGACCACGGCCTGGTTCTGGCCGGCACGCAGGCTGGTGTAGAAGAGCCGCCCGCCGCGCTCCACCGGCGCCCCCACGCTGCCAACATTGAGCAGTTGGCGGAGCCGGCGCCGGAAGGCGGCGCGCCCCGGCAGCCGCCGCAGCACCGCCGCGCTGTACGCGTCCTGCGCCTCAACCCATGCCTGCACGGCAGGATCGCTCTCGTCCTCGAGCCAGCGATACGGATCATGGATCTCCACGCCGTGGATGACGTCGACGTGGTCATTGCGACGGGTCGGCGGCGGCGGCCCGGGGGGCGTGGGCCTGCTGGGACGCGGGGCAGGCATGCCATGCTCCTTGAAATCGGCTCAGAGCTGAAGGAGAGAGACGGCTCAAGCACGGGCGCTTCCAGACGAATGATCAGAGTACTGGCGGGGCTTCCCGGTGAGCCACGTTACCTAGCAGGATACCGCACGCGCAGGGTGAGAGCGGTTTTCGCCCGGTTGCGAGTGGGTCGAGTGCTCCGGGGCAGCCAGTGTGGAGGTACGCGTGGACTGGCCCCAGGCCGGGGCTAGCGCGATCCGCGCCGGCGCGGTCGACGTCCTCACCAAGCAGCGGCTGGTCTCGCTGGTCCGAGCCAGCCAGCTCATCAACTCTAGCCTCGTACTCGAGGAGGTGCTTCAGCGTGTCTTGGACGCACTCATCGAGGTCACCGGGGCGGAGCGTGGCTTCCTGGTGCTGGCCGACCAGCCCGGCGGTGAGCTGACCGTGAAGGTAGCGCGGAACTACGAGCGGCGCACACTGGCCGAAGAGACCTTCCAGATCAGTCAGACGCTCCTGACGCGCGTCATCCAGACCGGCCAGGCGATCCACTGCGTCGACGCGCTCGCTGATCCCACGTACTCCCGCTTCGCCAGCGTGACCGACCTCCAGCTCCGCTCGATCCTGGCCGCGCCACTGAAGTCGCGCGACAAGACACTGGGCGCGGTGTACGTCGACAGCCGCCTGCGGGCGGGGGTGTTCGACGATGACGATCTGGAGCTGATGGCTGCCTTCGCCAGCCAGGCCGCGGCAGCGATCGAGAACGCCCGCCTGTATCAGGATCTACGCTTGCAAATCGCCGAGGTGGCAGCGCTGCGGGACTACCAGGAGAACGTCCTGCGGAGCACCGCGAACGCGATCATCACGCTCGACCCCGATGGCCTGATCACGGTGTTCAACGGCGCGGCGGAGACGATCTTTGGCATCTCGAGCGATGACGCGATCGGCCGGCCCTATCACGAAGTGCTCGGGCTGACGGTCACCACCCGGCTGCTCAGCCGGATGGCGCGGGTGATGAGCCGCGGGGAGCGGGTGGCAGAGATCGAGATCGACGGCCCGCTGAACGGGCGCGAGCGGGCGGTGCTGCGTATCAGCCTCAGCCCGCTCAAGTCGAGCATCGACGGCGGCCAGCGCGGTCTGGGCGTGGTACTGGTGGCCGATGACGTGACCGAGGCGCGGCTGGCGGCCGAGGCCAGCGCCCGCGAGGCCGCCGAGAAGGAGCGCATCCGGGCGCTGTTTGGGCACTACGTCGCCCCGAGCGTCGTGGAGCACCTGCTGGCCTCGACTGAGCAGCTCCGGCTGGGCGGATCCCGCCAGCAGGTCAGCGTCCTGTTTGCCGACATCCGCGGCTTTAGCGCGATGGCAGAGACACTCCCGCCCGAGGAGGTCGTCGCGCTCCTCAACCGCTACCTCGGGGTAGCGACGAATTCCATCCTGTGCGATGGCGGAACGCTGGACAAGTACATCGGCGACGCCGTCATGGCGTTTTTCAACGCGCCGCTGCCGCAGGAAGACCATGCGCTCCAGGCAGTGCGAGCCGCGGCGCTGCTGCAGCGCGCGGTCCGGGCGGAGGCAGCGGCTGGCGGCCCCGCTGTCGGCTTCGGCGTGGGAGTCAATACCGGCGAGGCGATTGTCGGCAATATCGGGACACCGCAGCTCATGAACTACACCGTCATCGGCGACGCGGTGAACGTGGCGCAGCGCCTCCAGTCGGTGGCGTGCGCCGGCGAGGTCCTGCTGTCCGAGAGTACCTACGAGGCGGTGAAGGATCACGTGGATGCCGAAGAGCTACCGCCGATCGAGGTAAAAGGACGTCGCGCCCCAGTGCGCGCTTACCGTTTACGGGACGTCGAGCTATGAACGCGGAAGCACTCTCCCTGGAAGGCACCACGCTCGGCCAGTACGCGCTGCGCGAGCGGATCGGCAGTGGCGGAATGGCCACCGTCTATCGCGCTGTTCAGCCAGCGCTCAACCGCGATGTCGCGGTCAAGGTGCTGCCGCTGCGGCTCTCGAGCGACGCGACGTTCGTCGAGCGCTTCAAGCAGGAAGCGGTCGCCATCGCCCGGCTCCGCCATCCCAACATCCTGGCGGTGTTCGACTTCGGGGAGCAGGACGGGGTGATGTACATGGTCACCGAGTTCGTTGGCGGCGGCACCCTCGCCGACAAGCTCGGCCGGCCCTGGCCGCCCAGCCAGGTGCTCGCCCTGGCCACGCCGCTCGCCGCCGCGCTGGACTACGCCCACGTCCACGGGATCGTTCACCGCGATCTGAAGCCGGCCAACGTGCTGCTCACTCCGAGCGGCGAGCCGATCCTGTCGGACTTCGGGCTGGCCCGGCTGCTCCAGAGCGCCCAGCGGCTGACCGCTTCCGGCGCGGCGCTCGGAACCCCGGAGTACATGGCGCCGGAACAGGCGATGGGCGAAGCAGTAGGCCCGGCGGCGGACATTTACGCCTTCGGGGTGATCCTGTACGAGATGCTCACTGGCGCGGTGCCCTTCCCCGGCGAAACCCCGGTCGCCATTATCCTGGCCCACCTGCATCAGCCGCCCCCACCGCTGCGCCGCGCCAACCCCTCGCTCTCAGAAGCAACCGAGGCGGTGGTGATGCAATGCCTGGCGAAGGAGCCGACCGATCGCTTCCCCAGCGCGACCGCCGCCATCCAGGCGCTGGAGGCAGAGTGGGGAGAGCGCGTTGGACCCCAGGGTAACTCCTTCGAGCTGCCCCCGTCCTTCACCTCGGGCGTGTACACGCTGTCACCCAGCGCCACCGACACGCCGCCAGCCACGCCCGTCGTCGAGATGGCCCGGCCGGCCAGCCAGTGGCTGGAGCAGACGGTGGAGTACGGAGAGCTACGGGTGGACCTCGGTGGCGAGCGCCTGCTGTGGAATGGGCAGGGCATGGAACGGGCGCGTGAGCTGCTACGGCAGAAGCTGGAGCGGCTCCGCGCCGAGGGCTGGGAGCCGGCCGGGTCGCTGCGCGATCCGGGCGTGCTCCGACAGGGAATGAGCCTGCGTGGTCCAACCATCCGCGCTGCGGTGCTGCCCGTGCGCCGGATCCGCCCCCAACCACAGCCGTCCGACTAACCGGTGTTCAGCAGCGATAACGAGGCGTACCCTGCCACGAACGCGTTGCAGCCCCCTCCTCACCATCGTGCCCTGCATTCGCTCCGGTCACCGCTCGCTGGCGTTACGGGCCGCGCGGCGCCCACTGGCCGGTTCTGGCACACAGCCGTTACCCTGTCGGCTGAAGATGAGCCCCCAGTGGACCGAGCGCGTTGCCAGCGGCAACGATGAACGAGCCAGAAGCGCAGTACCTCTACCTCACCACGACGGGCTGGCGGAGCGGCCAACCGCACCAGATCGAGATCTGGTTCACCACCCTAGACGGCCGCTGGTACGTGCTGGCCGAGCACGGCGACCGGGCGCACTGGGTGCAGAACCTGCGCCGCCAGCCAGCCGTCTCGTTCCGCGTCGCCGGCCACGAGTATCAGGGATGGGCGCGGGTCATCGACGACGCCGCGGAGCCCTCGCTGGCCGAGCAGGTTCGGGCGCGCTCGCGCGAGAAGTACGGCTGGGGCGGCGGGCTGATCGTCCAGCTTGAAGCGGATTCGGACCCGCCAGCGCGGTCGCCGTAACGTCTCGCTCGCCCACCCGCCGCCGCGGCACGCCAGCCAGCCCGAATTGCTGAACGCCGCCATCTGAAAGTTTCCGTAAAGGTCCTGTTTCCCACTGCGCGGTTATTGTTTCCGTTCGACACATTGGGTATAGTGGCCTGCTGCGCTTTTCTACAAAAGCGTGGCTAGCTCCTTCAGCGCTCCTGCCTGCCGCGACGAGGCGGCGGGGCGCGCAGAAAGCAGTTATGGCCTTTACCCAGCGGCGATCCGTTCCCTCCTTCACCTCTCTCAAGGACAGCCAGCCCACTTCCCGTTCCTCAGGTCTCTCCAGCCAGGCCTCCCTCCCCCCCCGTAACGCCGGGCCCCGGCCGAGCCGCCAGCCGCGCAGGCTGCAGCAGGCCGCTCGCGCCCTGCTGCTCGCCTCAGCACTGTTCGGCGGCACCGCTCCCCTCACCGGAGAGCGATCCAGCATCCAGGAGGTCTGGGCGGCGCCCGCCGGCTTCGTGGCGGGCTCCCAGGAGCTGGCACTGAGCGCCCAGCCCTTCTCCATCCCGCTGTCGGCAGGCGGGGAGCGGACACCCGACCCGCGCAAGCCCGTTCAGCGCGCACCGCGTCCCACTGCGAAGCCCACGCCGGCACCATCACCCACACCCCCGTCCCCGACACCGGCGCCGCAGCAGGCCGTTTCCTCGTCACAGGACCTGGGCCATCAGATGCAGCACCTGCCCGCCTGGGTACAGGTCGACGATACCGCCGGGCTGTACTCCGGCTACGACGACCGCGCTATTGTGCTCACCCGGCTGCCGCAAGACACCTTCCTGCGGGTGCTCGGGGCGCGGGGCGGGCGGCTGTTCGTCCGCTTCGCGGGGGACGCAGACCATCCCGCCGGGGTTGGCTGGGTCGCCCCCAATGCCGTGGTGCCCTCCGAGCCCGGAGACGGCTGGATGACGAGCATCCGGGCGACGCCGATGTTCAGCGGGCCGGACCCGGCGCTGAAGCCCTTCCTTCAGCTCGACAGTGGAACGCTGGTGCGGGTGCTGGGGCCGGCGCAGCAGGGCCGGACGCCAGTGCGGCTGTACGCCGACGACTTCAGCAAAGTGATGAATGACGGCTGGGTGAAGTCAGACGACCTGCAGGCAGCGCCGGCTCCAAGCGCGCGCGTCCGCGAGGTCGACAACCATCCAGCGAAGCCGAACCCTTTCAAGAACAATCCGGGCGGGTTCATCGAGGCGGTGGGCCGAGCGGCGCAGGAGTCGCAGCGCAAGACGGCTGTCCCGGCGGCGGTGACCGTGGCCCAGGCGATCCTCGAATCTGACTGGGGCGATAGCCTGCTGGCGCGCGAGGCGAACAACCTGTTCGGGATCAAGGCGCTGGGCGGCTTCGGCAACGACGGCGCGGTCTGGATGAAGACCACGGAGTACGACGACAACGGGGATGCCTACGTTACCGTCGCCCCGTTCCGAGCGTACAAGTCCGTGATTGACGCAATCGCTGACCACGACCAGCTCTTCCGTCGGCTCCCGCGCTACCAGCCGGCGTTTGACACCAGCGACCCGCAGGAGTTCGCGCGCCGGATTATGGAAGGCGGATACAGCACCGATCCGGAGTACGCGGACAAGCTGATTGCGCTGATGGACCGCTACAACCTGTATCGCTTCGACAGCTAGCCCGAGCGGGAGGCCGAGCCGCCCGGCCTCCCCGCGCCTCGGCGTTACGATAGCGTCGCCACCTCCAGCTCCTCCACCACGTCGCGGACCCCTGGGACGCGCCAGGCGACGGATTCCACGTTCTCCACGTCCTCCACGCCGGGGACGCAGCCACGCAGCCGCACCACTCCCTGCTGCACGTCCACGTCGATCAGCAAGTCCGTCGTGGCGGCATCCTCGCGCAGCTCGCGGCGGATCGCCTCAGCGATTGCTTCGTCGCCAAGCCGGTTGTCCTCGGCCGAAGCCGGCACTTCCACGCTATCCATGGAGGTCGTGCCGAAGCCGCCCAGCACCTCCGCCTGGGCCTCGTCCCCAGTCGTGACCACCGGGTCGGTTGGCGGAACGTAGACATCATCCCCTTCCTGGACGAGATCCTCGTAGTCCGAGCTGGGCCCGGACGCCGCAGTCGGATCGTCCAGAATCGCCTGGGCGGTGAAGTCGGGCTCGACGTCGGCGCCCAGCGCGGTAATGTCCGCCGCAGATTTCGGCAGGTTGGGTAACCCCTGGTCCTCGGACGGGTAGCCCTCGACCGTCGTCGGGACCACCATCTCGACCTCCAGGTTGTTGTCGATGCGGTAGCCGGGGGCTACCTGGCGAGCGATCTCCTCCGCCGCCTCACGGTCGTCGGTCGACTCAACCAGGCCGCTGAGCGTCAGGGTCTTGTGATGCTCCTCCACGGCCACGTGCAGGCCGGCCTGCTCGCGCAACGCTGTGGCGACGCGCTCTGCGAGCATCTCCTGGCCCATGACTCCCTCTCCTTCGGCGTCAAGCTGATCCATCCGGGCCACGCGCGCTAGCGATGCTGGCGCGCCGGCCAGCACCGTTCTCTGCAATGCGGGTGCCATCCACAGACGGAACGGCTCTTGCAGGCCCGGCGATCAGGGCAGAGGCCTCAGGGAGGAGTCAGTGGCGCGCAAGGACGACCGAACCCAGACGACACGCGAGCAGGCAACTGAGCGGCCCGGCATGGGTGGTGCGGACGACACCGACTACGGCTCGGACATCGGCGGGGTAGGGGCAGAGACGAGGACGATTGAAGGCGACCAGGCGCTGGTCGGCGGCAGTGCCCTGGGCGGAGAGGAAGAGAGCACGCGGGAGGGCGGCGCGCGACAGACCGGCACCGTGGGTGGGACCGGCCGCGAGCGCGTGGGCCAGGACAGCGGCAGCCGCGGCGCCAGCTACGGCGGGACGAGCGACGCCAGCAGCGCCCGGCCACGCGGCCAGGGCGCCAAGCGGCTGGAGCGGGGCGGAACGAATCTCGGCCAGGAGGCCGCCGAGGACCGCGGCGACCTGCGGGGCGAGTAGCGGCGCGACGACCCGCGGTCGTCCGCTGCCGCGCGCCGCGTTCAGCGGCGACGTCTGATCGACCGAGCCATCCCTCGGTGCTCGTGGGCGAGAAGCTGGTCGCGCTGGAGCAGGCCAGGGCCTTCTCATCACCGAACCCGTGCGTGAATGGAAGATTCGACGCGGCCGTCGTGCCGCTGCGGCGAAGCCGGGGAACCGCTTCCCTGAAGCAGTGTCCCTCAGCGCGCCTCGGAACGAGTCGCCGTGTTCCAGGGCGCAGAGACGCCTGCTCGGCCTCGCCGCCCAGGCCTTCGCACTGCTCGGCACGCTGATTGGCGTCTTCACCATTGCCGTCGGCGTCGGTCCCCGCACCACGCCCAACATCGCCTACCACCTCGCTATGCTGGTCGTGCTGGCATGGGGCCTGGCCGACGCTGCGCGGACGCCGGCCACATCCGGGCTCGCTCACCGAGGGCTGCCGTGAAGCTGGGACGCCAGCTCGCCTCAACGAGCTGGGAGTGCGGCGCGCGCTGTCTCGGTGCGACCCTGATCGAGGTCGTCGAGGCCGCCGAGGCCGCGGGGTTCGACGCGATCGATGTGTCGGACCATCTCTGGCAGCACCCGATCCTGGGCGGGCCGGAGGCGAGCCAGCTCGAAGCGTATACGACCCTGGGCTTCATCGCCGCCCGCACTCGGCGAGTACGCCTGCTGGCCCTCGCAACGGCGGTCTCGTACCGCCACGCCGGTCTGCTGGCCAAGATCGTCACGACGCTGGACGTGCTCTCGGGCGGTCGGACGATGCTCGGCCTCGGCGCTGGCGACTATCCCGACGAGGCGCGGGGGCTAGGTTTGCCATTTCCACCGCTCCGCGAGCGCTTCGCGCTGCTCGAAGAAACGGTCCGGGCCTGCTTGCGGATGTGGGCGGGCGAGCGGGGTGACGAGCGCCCGTTGCGTGGCCAGTATGTCCACCTGGAGCGTCCGCTGAACCTGCCCCAAAGCTTGAGTCGGCCACACCCGCCGATCCTGATCGCCGGCAGGGCGAGCAACGGACACTGCCGCTGGTCGCCCGCTACGCCGACGCCTGCAACCTACGCCCCTCGCCCGAGATCCCGCGGCAGTTGGAGCTGCTGCGCCGCCTCTGTGAGCAGGAGGGCCGCGACTACGAGGCGATCGAGAGGACGGCCCCCTTCGGCTTCGACGTCGGCCCGGGCGGGTCGAAGGTCGGCGAGCTGATCGGCCAGCTCCGCTGGCTGGCGAGCATGGGCATCCAGACGGTGTTCGGCTGGGTCGTGGGCGCGGAGCAGCTCACACCGCTCGAGATCATCGGGCGCGAGGTCATCCCTGCCGTCGCCAACTTTTGAGCCAGCGGATATCTCATCAGGGGAGTTAGCGGACAGAGGCAGCCAAAGTCTGCCGCTGCTCCTCCGAGGATGGCCGAAACAGCTCACACTGCACGGTTGGGCAACGGAAGTCAGCCTCATGTCACCCGACACGAGGTAGGGTCGATCCCGCGGACAGGCCCTAGCCCGGGGCGGGCACCCAGGCGATGCCGCCGTACCCGCCGTTCTGATTCAGCGTCCAGGTTTCGCCGCTCTGCGCGTCGACCAGGAACTCGTTGTATTCGGCGCGGGCGAGCAGCCAGCGGCCATCCGGCGACCAGGCCGGGAAGGGGCTGTCCTGGCGGAAATTGGTCAGACGCTTGGGAGGTGACGAGCCGTCGACCGGCAGCACATACAGGTCCCAGGGCACGCCGTGCGCCAGGGCGCTGGGAACCAGCCAGTTGCCAAGAGCCGCCAGCGGATCCGCTGCCGCGGCCGAGGGGGTGCTATCGACGAAGCCCACCACGATCTGGTGGCCGTCGGGGGAGACGATCGGGGAGACCATCCCCTCGAACGCCTGCGAGGGCACCAGGTCACGCACCGGCCCGGCCGCCCCGTTCGCCAAGATCGGAGCACTGGACAGCGCGAGGCGCTGGCCGTCGTCACGCAGGAACACCAGCGTCTGGCCATCTGGCGTCGGATCCGGGGCGCTCGCGTTGTCCACCACCACGGTCCGCTTCCCACTGGTGACGTCGAGCCGCTCGATACGCTGCTTGGGCTCGCCAGGGTTCGGCTTGCGGGTCAAACGGCGGGTAAAGAACACCGAAGCGCCATCGGGCGACCAGCGGGGCTCGGCGAAGAACTCGTCCTTGTCCGGCTTGGCCAGCACTCTGGCCGTCCCACTGCCCCCACTGCCCTCCGCGACGACCAGGCTGGAGATGCCGATACTGCCCTCCTGCGGGGGCTCATACACCTGCGCCACGATCCGCCGGCCGTCGCGCGTCGCGTCCACCGCCCCGACCCAGCCGTCCGGCGGAGCCGGGATGAGCACGTTCTGCACTCCGTTGGCCAGGTTGTACGCCGCCGCGCCCCGAGCCTCCGGGATGAGCGCGAGGCCGGTCACGCTCGGCGCGCCGCGGAGTGTCCGCAGGGTATCACTCAGCGCTCCGGTCAGCGCCAGGCCGACCAGTCCGAGCAACAGCAGGCCGGCCAGGGCAGCCGTGACGTAGAGTAGTCCGCGGCGGGTAGAGCTACGTCGTGGCGCGGTGGAACTCATGGAGCGGGACTGGCTCGGCTCGCGTGTCGAGGGCGGTTTCGTACTCGTGCTCATCCGTCGATCATCCCGGGTTTGGCGCCGTCCCCGGGTCGGGCTCGGCCGCCTGGGTGGCGAAGGTGCGAATGTAGTTGATCACGTGCCAGCGATCCTCCTCGGAGAGCTTGTCCTTCCAGGCAGGCATAGCCGTGCCCGGCACGCCATTGGTGATCCAGTTGAAGAGCTGGCCATCGGTATGGCCCGCCGCCATATGGACGCGCAGGTCCGCCGGCGGTGGGCGCAACGTAGCAGCGGCCGGGCCGTCGCCACGGCCGCTTTCGCCATGGCAGACGGCGCAGTTCGTGTCGTAGATCTGCTTGCCCCTTGCCAGTGAGGCTTGATCCGGCGGATACGGATTGCGCAGATTCGCGGTAGCAATGGTCGGCGCCCCGCTCAGGGAGTTGACCCCAACGTATACTCCGATGACGACCACCAGCAGGCTAGCCGCCAGCCCTGGCGCTGCGCGCCGGGGCCGGCCGCGGGCGTTGCTCCAGGTGTACCAGGCGAGCGCCAGGCCGCCGAGCGCGGTGAGGAGCGCCAGCCCGGTCCGTATATCTGGAGCCGGCAGGCCGGCCAGCGGAGCCGGCGGATTGGCGTTGCCGCCGGCCGGGGTCAGGTCGAAGCGCACCGCGGTGCGGGCATCCTCCATCCCCTGTCGGCGCACCAGCAGCACCGCCTGCCAGCGGCCCGCCACGCCCAGCTCGTTGCCCTGCGCCTGGTAGCGGCCATCGCCAGCCGGCTGGAGCGGCACCTCGACCTCGCCCAGGTCCTGGTCCAGGAAGGTGAAGCGCAGCACCGCCTTCTGCACGTTCGCCGCCGGCTGGCCGCTGCTGTCCAGCACCGCCAGGGTGTAGTTGTTCTGGCCCGGGTGCCCGGGCGAGATGGTCAGCGCGAGCTGCAGGTCGGCGGCCGTCGCCCGCTGCTCCAGCGGCCGGCTGGCAACCTCCTGGGCATAGGTCTGCCAGCCTGGCGCCAGGCTGGTGAGCAGTCCAGCCGCGATGAGAGCGAGCACCCCGAGCCCGGCCTCGACCGCCAGCGTGACGCGGAAACGACTCGTGGCGCCCGAGGTCTTCCCGCGGGCCAGGCGTGGCTGCACTACCAGGAAGTGGAAGGCGCCGAGCAGGAGCATGCAGACAAACAGCGCGATCTTGAGCAGCAGCGTCTGGCCATAGACCGTCTCGAGCAGCGCGCCCCAGCTCCCGACCTGGAGCAGCGATTGATAGATCCCGCTCAGGACGAGCAGCGGAACGCTGGCCAGCGCCAGTCCCGAGAAGCGGGGGAGGCAGCTCCCGATGGCCTGCACTCGGCTCTGGCCGGCCGGAGCCCAGTCGAACCGCCAGAGCAGCGCCGCCAGCGCGAACAGGCCGCCGACCCAGAGGGAGACCGCCGCAAGGTGCAGCCAGTCGGCCACGACCGCCAGCTCCGGGACCTCGGTGCTGGCAGCGCCGTGGCTGTTGAGCGCGTTGACCAGCAGCAGTCCCGCGCCCAGCAGCGCGCCGATCTGCCAGGCACGGCGGTGGCCGAGCCCCTTCCAGACCACTGCCCCGAGGGCCAGCGTAAGCGCCAGCCGCGCCAGCCAGAGCACGCCGTAGCGGGTGCCGAACAGCAGCGGCCCGAGCGAGGCGCCGAGCGCGGTGGTAAGCCCCTGGCCACTGGCGACGGCAGCCTGCAGCACCAGCGAGACGAGCGCGGCGATGAGCAGAACCGCCACCGCGGCGAGCCCGGGCGGGCGGAAGGCGCGGCTGAACGCGGAGGCGAGCGCGCCGCGCAGCACCAGGCCGGCGAGCAGGAAGCCGCCCAGCAGCAACGTCTGCGCCAGGTAGCTCACGGCGCGGGGGAGCGCTTCGAGGACGGTGAGGCCGGTTACCTCGGGGGCGGGCGCCGCGGGCGCTAGCGTGGCGGCGGTGCCGACCCCGAACGTAAACAACCCGCGGATCGCGTGGCCATCGACCGCGGAAAGCGTTTTCCAGGAGACCGTGTACGCGCCGTCCGGCAGGTTCGGCGGCAGCGAGACGACCATCGAGGTTGGGTCATCGGGCGTCACCTGGCTGTCGCCGTTGTCCACCGGTTTGCCGCTGGCGTCGAGCACCTGGACCGAGGAGAAGCCCGGCTCAAGTGCCTCGCTGAACCAGACCCGCACTCGCCCCGGAGCGCGATCCAGCCGCATGCCTGGAGGCGGTTCGGCGCGCACGAGCTGCGCGTGGGCCAGCGCCTGCGCTGGGAGCGCCAGCACCACCAGCAGGAGCCCGACGGCGAGGGCGCGCGTACGCTTCATGGCGTCTCCCCGGCGGGATCATGGCCGGCGCCGGCCGGCGCCGGCTCGACTGGCGGCTGGGACTCGCCCTCGTCCGCCTCGTCATCGTCTTCAGGACGCTTGCGTCCAGAAAAGAACACCACGCCGACACCGATGAGCAGCGCGATGCCGACCATGATCGCCTCGTCCCAGCCGCCGGCGTGCAGCAGCCCCGCTACCTGCATCCCGATCATCTCCCGCTCCCCCTCCATTCGCGGCTCTGCCGCGGCGATAGCTCCTGGGGGAGGCCGGAGGCCAGCGCGCGCCGCGGCTGTGTTTGCACAAGGCGCGAGAATGGCACATCTGCCAGGCTGGCCGGCTCCGCCACCACCAGGCTCTTTCCAAAAGAAGCACGGAGGAAATGCACAAACGGGCTCCCTAACATGCTGCATTCAATCCAACGCAGACAGGGCAGACGACGCCCTGACCCCAGGAACGAAGGGGAAGCTGCGGCGCCCGGCTAGCGCGGCGGCCCTGGCGGCGGCGAGAGCGCAACCGGGGTGAGACACGGATCGGCAGCCGGCGCCAGCCGCCCGGAAAGCTGGAGCAGACAGCCGAGCAGCAGCGTAACCACCAGGCTGTCAAACCCAGCCACCAGGCTCAGCGCCACGCCCGGACCGTCGCTATGGCGGAGCTGCGGCACAGCCAGCTCCCGCGCCAGGGTGACAGGAGAGAGCAGCGCCGATGGAGGAACACTCCACTGATTCAGATGGACATGGGGGAAAACGAAGTGCAGGCTCTGGCCGAGATGCTCGTCGCCTACGCAGACACAGCGCACCGGAACCACCAGCGCGAGCGTAACAACCAGCAGACATAGTAGGAGCGAGACGCCTCGCCCCGGTGCCCCGATGTACAGGGACACGGCAGATACCGCTCCGGGTGGAGCCGAGCGCCGGCTCCGCGAAAGCCTAACCAGGCTGCTCTCCCACCGTCAAATTTCCGCCGCCCGGGCGGCGGAAAGACGAGGCCATTGTACTCGTAGCGCGTGACAGCCCTGGCTATTCTGGCGAAACGAGGCGTGACCACGAGTGCCGCTGCCACCAGCGTTGCCGCTGGTCGTAGTGGCCGCCTCCGGGTTGGCAGTGGCGCCGTGACGGGGCGACAGCTACCCCGCGGCGGCGCGCCAGGGGGTTGACGCGCAGCGCGGCGGCGCCTAGAATGCCCCACAGGCAGAAGTTGAGTAAGTCGCTTCAGTAACTCGACTTTCTGCTCGGGGAGCGGCGCCCGCTGGCGCCTGCTGGAGGCAACATGGACCGGTCCACCACTCCGCCCACGGGGGTGCGCGAGGCGCCCACCTGGGACCTGGTGCTCAAGCGCAACGCTATCGAGCGGCTCAAGCAGGAGCGCTTCCCGCTCGAGATCCGCGACGACTTCCCGCGCCTCATCGCTCAGGGGTACGAGACGCTTCCGGAGGAGGACGTCGTCCGTTTGCAGTGGTACGGCCTGTACCACGACAAGCCGAAGACCGGCTACTTCATGCTCCGGGTCAAGGTGCCGGGGGGTGTGCTGGGTCCGGCCCGGCTGCGGGTGCTGGGCGAGCTGACGCAGCGGTTCAGCCGCGGCCAGGCGGAGCTATCTACCCGCCAGAACCTGCAGCTCCACTGGATCCGGCTGGAGCACCTGCCCGAGATCTTCGCCACGCTGGACGCGGCCGGCTTCAACAATGCCGGTGGCTGCGGCGACACCGTGCGCAACATCACCGCCTGCCCCGTGGCCGGGCTGACCCCGGCGGAGGCGTTCGACGTCTCGCCGCTTGTCCGGCAGGCGGCCGAGTTCTTCTATGGCCACCGGGTGTACAGCGACCTGCCGCGCAAGCACAAGATCACCATCGCCGCCTGCGACGGACAGTGCAACGCTCCCGAGATGCACGACATCGCACTGATCGGTGCGGTGCGCCCGGACGGCCGGCGCGGCTTCGGGGTGACCGTGGGCGGCGGGCTCTCCTCCACCCCGCGCATCGCTCAAGACATGGGCATCTTCGTCCCCGAAGATCAGGCACTCGAGGTGCTCTGCGCGCTGTTAGACGTTTGGCGCGAGGATCTGAAGTACCGCGTCTCGCGGGTAAAGGCGCGGATGAAGTTCATGGTGGACGACCACGGCGCGGCCGGGATGCGCCGCCTGGTGGAAGCGCGGCTGGGCCGCTCGTTCGAGGACTTTCCGGCACCGAAGCCGACCGCGGAGGCGGACCACATCGGCATACACCCGCAGAAGCAGCCGGGTCGGGTCTACGTCGGCTTCCCGGTCCACCTGGGGCTGATCAGCGGCGCGCAGCTCCTGGCGCTTGCCGATCTGGCGGAGGAGCTCGGCGGCGACCTCCGCATCACCCGGCAGCAGAACTTCATCCTGGCCGGCATCCCCGAGTCTCGCCTGGAGGCCGTGCTCCAGCGGGTGGAGGAGATCGGCTTCACCCTGAACGTCAACCGCATCCGCGCCAACGGCATCGGCTGCACCGGGCAGCCGCTGTGCAACTACGCGGTCGCCGAGACAAAGAGCAAGCTGGGGGAGATCGTCGAGCGGCTCGAAGCCCGCTTCGGGTCCGCGGTCGCCCCCTTGAAGATCCACGTGGACGGCTGCCCGCATTCCTGTGCCCATCACTGGACGGCAGACATTGGGCTGCAGGGAACCACCGCCCGGCATGAGCCGGGGCAAGAGGGCAAGCAGGAGGCGTACGAGGTCTACCTGCGCGGCGGCTACGGTCGTGACGCCGCCATCGGTCGCCCTGTCCTGCGCCGGGTGCCGGCAGAGGCGGTGGTGGACCAGGTGGAGCGCCTGGTCGCCCGCTACCTGGCCGAGCGCCACCCGGACGAGACCTTCCGTGCCTACGTGACCCGCAAGACTGACGAGGAGCTGCAGCAGATCGTGGCAAGCGAGCTGGTAGGAGCGCACGCATGAGCCTGACACGCCGGTACCTGGACGAGTGGGAAGCGGGTGAGCTGGCCGTCGAGTACGACGACCAGGAGCCCCAGGAGGTAATCCGCTGGGCGCTGGAGACGTTCGGCTCTGGCGCGGCAGTTTGCACCAGCTTCCAAGCGGAGGGGATGGCGATCCTGGACATGGCGGTGAAGATCGACCCGCGCGTGCGGGTCTTCACCATCGACACCCTGCGGATGCCGAAAGAGACCTACGAGCTGATCGAGCGGGTGGAAGCGAAGTATGGCATCACGGTAGAGCGCTACCGGCCCGATCCGGACGAGGTGCGGGCGATGGTAACGCGGCACGGCGAGAACCTGTTCTACCGCTCCGTGCCGCTGCGCTTGCACTGCTGCGACGTCCGCAAGGTGCGCCCGCTGCGGCGTGTGCTGAGCGGTCTGGACGCCTGGATCACCGGGCTCCGGCGCGAGCAGTGGGCCAGCCGGGCGAACATCCGCAAGATCGAGCTGGACCACGACCACGGCGGGATCGTCAAGGTGAACCCACTGGCCGACTGGTCGCTCGAAGAGGTCTGGGACTACCTCCGCGACAACGACGTCCCGGTCCACGCGCTGTACGCGCGCGGCTATGCCTCCATCGGCTGCGATCCCTGCACGCGTCCGGTTGCGCCCGGCGAAGACCCGCGCGCCGGCCGCTGGTGGTGGGAGAAGAACGCTCCCAAGGAGTGCGGGATGCACTGCTCGATCGAGACCGGCGGCTTCGAGCACGAGATGGAGGGCATCCTGCACGACGACCGACTGGCCGGGGCGCGGTCGTGAGTACTCCGGCCACCGACCCCGCGACCACGGAGCGCGAGCCGACGGAGCTCCGGCTGTCCGAGTCGGACCGTGACATCGTCGCCCCTGAGGCGCGCGCAGTCGCGGCGGCGCTGCAGGACCGCCAGCGGCGAGCGGCCTACCAGCAGCTCGCCGCCGAGGCAGACGAGGGCGTCATCCCGCCAGCGCTTGTCGGCGACCTGGAGCGACTCCTGGAAATGGGGCTCCAGACGGGCCGCTTCCGCGGTCGCTACGGCCCGGGTGGTGAGACGGCAATGGCGCGGCTGTTCGCCCGCACCCCACGCGGCGCGGAGATCAGCCAGCGGGTCGCCCAGGCCAACGCCGCGCTGGCCGCGCTCGTCGGCCAGACGCTGGAGCAGATCAGCTTCTCCCTCGCCGGCTGGAACGCCTACGCCATCCAGCTCAAGACCGACCGCTACGCGCTGCGCATCCGCGTGGACGGCAGCGGGGTGCAGGCCGAGAGCCTGGAGATCGACGCGTGACCGCGCCGGCGGTCGGCGCGGTCATCATCCCAGGCTAGCGGAGCCAGCGGCCGACGGTTTTGAGGACCGCGCCAGTGGCGCCGCGCAGCAGGGTAGCGAGCTTGTACTCGGCGGCGAGTTGCTGGGTCGCCATGCTGTAGCTGGGGTAGACGTGAATAACGCTGGCGAGGTCGTCCAGCTTCAGCCCGCGCTCCAGCGCCAGAGCGTACTCGTGGATCATCTCGCCGGCGCGCGCCGCGACGATAGTGGCGCCGAGGATCACCCCGTCGCGACTGTGGAGCACCTTGAGCAGCCCGCGGGCTTCCCCGGCGGCCTGGGCGCGGTCGATCCGCTCCACGGGCCAGCGGCTGACAACCAGCTCCTGGCCGTGCTTCGCCCGTGCCTCCGGCTCGCTCAGCCCCGCCTGGGCGAGCTCGGGGTCGGTGAATACGCCCCAGGGAACGCTGGCGCGAGTGCCTGGGCTGGCGCCGGGCAGGAGCGCGTTCCGCGCGGCCAGGAACCCCTGCCAGCCGGCGTAATGGGTGAGCTGGAAGCCGCCGGTGACGTCACCGGCGGCAAAGATGTGGCGCTGGCTGGTGCACAGGTGCTCGTCCACGGCCACGCCGGCCTGGCTGTACGCCACGCCGGCCGCGTCGAGGCCGAGGCCCTCGACCCGGGGCCGGCGGCCGGCGGCAACAAGCAGCGCCTCCGCCTCCAGCACCTCCCCAGCTACTCGGACCACCACCCCACCCTCGCGCGGCCGGACCATCTCGACCGCGGCGCCCAGGCGCAGCGCCACGCCATCCTCGGCTAGCTGCTCCCCCAGCACCGCGCTCGCCTCGGGATCGACCCCGGGCAGGATCCGCTCGGCCTGCTCGACCAGCGTCACCGCCGCGCCGAGTCGCTGGAACGCCTGGCTGAGCTCGACCCCAGTAGCCCCCGCCCCGAGCACCAGCAGCCGCCGCGGCAGCGTGGCGAGGTCGAACACCTGCTCGTAGGTCAGGTGGGGCGTCTGGGCCAGGTCCGGGATCGAAGGAACCACCGACGCGGCGCCGGTGCAGATGACGAAGCGCTCGCTGCGCACCTCCCGGCCGGCAACGTCCAGGAGATGCGGATCGACGAAGCGCGCCGCGCCGAAGAGCACCTGAACGCCCTGGCGGCGCAGCGCCTCGGCCGACTCGAACGCAGCGACCCGCTGGCTGGCCGCCCGCACTCGCGCCATCACCCGGGCCAGATCGACCCGGGTCTCGGTCGGGACGAGGCCGAAGCGATCGGCGTGGCGCAACTCGTGCGCCGCCTGGGCTGCCCGCAGCAGCGCCTTGCTCGGGATGCAGCCGGTCCAGGTGCAGTCGCCTCCGAGGCGCTCCCGCTCCACCAGAGCCACTCGGGCACCCAGTTGCGCCGCGAAGCGCGCGGCGGTCAGCCCCGCAGAGCCGCCGCCGATCACCACCAAGTCGAAGGCTGCTTCTACCATGCTCATCCCTGGCCGCCACTTCGGAACACGAGCGGCCGCGTCAGGCGAGCATGATACTCCGGTCGCTGCGCTACGTCAGGCGGCGTCTCCTGGCGGCGAGCAGCCCGGGGTGCACGAGTCCTCGGAGCGGGGGAGGCGCTGAGGAGGACTGCCGCCGATCCCCGCTCGGAACAGCGCGCCGGCCACGATCAGCTCGGGCAGCAGGTCGGTGAACAGCGCGACCATGAGCCGCAGATTCTCCAGCGCCGCCGACGAGCCGGTGGCGGCGCGCAGCGCCGGTTCATCCAGCCGGACCGCCGGTCGGACTCGGGCGGCCGCCTCGTCGCCCAGCCACGCCAGCTCCAGCCGGAGCGAGCGGTACTCGGGTCGCTCGCGCCAGCGCTTCACGTCCTCCCAGGCCGATTGGAGGAGCTCGGGCCACTTGGCCAACGCCCGATACTCGGCGCTCACGAGCGGCAGCCCCAGCGTCCGCTTGATCTCCTGGTACAGGCGTTTGACCGGCTCGGGCGCCGATCGCTCGTTCACGAGGCGAATCTCCGGCTGGCGATAGGCGCTCGGCCGGCGCCGCTCACCGCCTGTGCCACGGCCGACCACTTCACCGCGCAGCGCGCGGCTGAGCACCGCCTGCTGAATCAGCAGTTGCGGGGCGCCAAACTCGAAGGCGTCCAGCTCCCACGCAAGCTGCTCGCGGTCCTCTCGCGCCAGCCGCGGGGTGTACTCGGGCTGGTACCAGCCGCTAACGTCGCGATAGGCGCGCTCCGCTATTCCCAGCGCGTCGCGGAGGAAGCGGTCCCTCTCCGTGGCTGGGCGAAGCTGCTCCCAGAACAGCCGCAGCATCTCGGGATACGTGGCGTAGGCCCGCCAGTTATCCGGCGACCAGGGCAGGCCCATCACGTCCTGGATCTCGTCCAGGCGCGCCCGTACCTCTGGCGGCACCTCCTCCTTGTCGATGGGCTGAACCTGGGGTTGGCGGGCCATGCGGCAGCTCCACGCGGTCTCGACTTCGCGCTGAGCGACCGCAGGGGGCGTGCCAGCACTCCTGGCGGCTTCAAGGACGCCGCGACGCTGCGCTACACTGGCCGAGTGGAACCAAGGCGACGCTGGCCGCTGCGGAGCCTGGCTATCCTTGAGATGCACTGGACACTGGGCGCTGAGGTGAGCGGTGAACCGCACCCGAGCCAGCCCCAACGGCCCCCTCCGCACCAGCCGGCCGCGTGGGCGCCGGCTGCTCCCCACCAGCCTGCTCGCGCTCGCGCTCATCGCCACTGCCTGCGCCCCGAGCGGTCCACCAGGCGCCCCAGCGGGTGGAGCACCGAGCGTCACGCCTGCGCCCCCGGCGGCGACCACGAGCGCGGGTCCGGCCACGTCGGCCGCGCCAACCAGGGCGCCCAGCGGAGCGCCGAGCCCGGCCCCGGCGCGCACGCCGCTGGCCACCCCGGACCTCAGCCGGGTGGGCTTTAGCCTGGCTGGTTGGAAGACCGACTTCAGCAAGCACAGCGTCCCACTCGAGGAGATCACCTCGGGTGGCCCGCCGCGCGACGGCATTCCGCCGCTGGACCATCCGACATTCGAGTCGGTGTCGCAGGTGGATGCCTGGCTGGCGCCCAGGGAGCCGGTCGTTTTCGTGCAGGTGCGGGACCAGGCGCGCGCCTATCCGCTGCAGATCCTGGTCTGGCACGAGATCGTCAACGACGTGCTCGGCGACGTCCCCGTGGCCATCACCTACTGCCCGCTGTGTAACAGCGCGATCGCCTTCGACCGGCGCCTCGGGGAGCGGGTGCTGGACTTCGGGACGAGCGGCAATCTCCGCAACTCGGACCTGGTGATGTGGGACCGCCAGACGGAATCCTGGTGGCAGCAGTTGACCGGGGAGGCGATCGTCGGGGAGCTGACCGGCGCCCGGTTGCAGCCGCTGCCCGCGCTCGTTGTCCCGTGGAGCGAGTTCCGGGCGCGCTTCCCGCAGGGCCAGGTACTCTCCCGCAACACCGGCTACCGCCGCGACTACGGCCGCAACCCCTACCTGGGCTACGACGAGCTCACGCGCTCGCCGTTCCTGTTCGCTGGCACGCCCGACGGCCGGCTGCCGCCCATGGAGCGGGTGGTGGCGCTACACCTGGGCGGTGAAGACGTGGCCTACCCCTTCTCGGCGCTCAGCGCCCGCCACGTGGTGGCCGACCGGGTCGGCGGCGAGCCGATCGTCGTGCTCTATCAGCCCGGCACGCTCTCGCCGCTCGACTCCGGCGCGATCGCCCAGGGCCGCGACGTGGGCGCGGCGGCCGTCTATCGCCCGCGGGTCCAGGGCCGCTCGCTCACCTTTGCCTGGCAGCAGGAGGCGTTCGTCGACGCCGAAACCGGCAGCCGCTGGGACCTGTTCGGCCAGGCGGTCGCCGGCCCGCTGGCGGGGCAGCGCCTGGAGCCCGTCGTCCACGGCACCTACTTCTGGTTCGCCTGGGCGGCGTTCAAGCCCCAGACGCGGGTCTGGACCCCCTAGTCAGCGCGCCCCCCACTGGGACACGACGCCATCGGTCGGCCGCGCCTGCAGGCGCGGCCGACCCTCCGCGTCAGCGGGTGTCGAACGAGTCCAGCCCGATCTGGGGTGCGGCCGAGGCCGGGTTCTTGGCGCCACTGGCGGAGACTTTGACGGTGTGCGAGCCGAATGGCATTCCGGTCTTGCTGAACACAACCTGCTGGAACTGGAGCTCCGGGGCGTACAGGTCGACGACGACCAGTGCCCCGTCGACCACCACGTAGGCCTTGCCCATCTGCGGCCCCTTGGTCATCACCACGTTCACGTCCGTGCCATTCCAGGTGAGGCTGGCGTTGCCGTTCGGGTCGGTCGATTCCTTGCAGGTGCCACTGCTACAGCCTGCGTTGCGCACGTCCTTCCAGATACCCGTATACCGGACGTTGATCGAGCTGTTCTCGTTGCGGCTGTACGTCTTGACGGTCACCTCATTCGAGTAGCTGGAGCTGGCGTTGCCGTTGACCGCCTTGACCCGGTAGGTGTAGGTGGTGAAGGGGGCCACGGTGGTGTCGGTGAAGGCGGTGGCGCTGGCTGGCAGGGTGCTGCCCATCTGGGCGTAGCTGCCGCTGCCCGCTCTGCGCTCCACCACGTAGCCGGTGGCGTTGCCGGTGTTATCGGTCCAGGACAGCTCCACGCTCCCGTACACCACGGTCCCCGTGGCAAGGTTAGTCGGCGCGGCGGGCCCGGTGGTGACGGCGACCGGGCTGGAGTACGGCGAGTCGCCCGCGGTGCTGGTCGCCTTCACCCGGTAGCTGTAGCCCGTCTCCGGCTGCACGGTGGTGTCGGTGAACGTCTTGGCGGTCGGCGGGAGGGTAGAGCCCACCTGGGCGAAGGCGCCGTTGCCGAGGGCGCGCTCCACCACGTAGCCGCTGACGTTGGCCGCGGCGTCGCTCCAGGAGAGCGCCACGCTGGCGCTGGTCACCGCGCCGACCGCGACGCTGGTGGGCGCCGGCGGTGGGCCCAGCGGCGGGGTATCCGAGACCTGGTTCGAGTAGTCGGAGCTGCCAGCGGCGTTGACCGCCTTGACCCGGTACACGTAGCTGACCAGCGGAGAGATCGCGGTGTCGGTGAAGCTTGTGGTTCCGGCCGGCAGGGTGGCGCCGATCTGAGCGAAAGAGTTCGTGCCCTGCTTGCGCTCGACGACGTAGCCCGTCTCCGTGTGGGCGTTGTCGTGCCAGCTCAGGACGACCTGGCTGGCGGTGTTCTGGACGACGGTCAGGCTGGTGGGGGCGGCCGGGATGGTCGTCACGGCCAGCTCGTTCGAGGCATCCGAGCTGCCACTGCCGTTGGTCGCCCTGACCCGGTAGGTGTAGACGGTATCGATCTGGACCGTCTTGTCGGTATACGCCTGGGTCTGAGGCGGGAGGGTTGACCCGATCTGGGCGTACGCGCCCGCGCCCGTTTTGCGCTCGACGACGTAGCCCGTCTCGCTGGTCGCGGTGTCCGTCCAGGCCAGGCTCACCTGGGTGCTCCCCTGGCTGGTGAGCCGCAGGCCCGCCGGCGCCGAAGGCAGGGTGACGGCGGTGACCTCGTTGGAGTAGGGCGAGCTCCCCGTGCCGTTGGTCGCCTTGACCCGGTACATGTAGGTAGTGTCGAGCGCGGTGGTGGTGTCGGTGAACGAGGCGGTGCCCGCGGGCAGCGGATTCCCCACCGGCGCGTACGTCCCGTTCACGCCGGTCTTCCGCTCCACCACAATGCTCGACCCGTCATTCGCATTGTTCGTCCAGGAGAGGCTGACGCCGCCGGTGGTGATCGCCGCCACGGCCAGGTTCGACGGGGCGACCGGGGTGGCCAGGTTGGGGAAGACCCCGATCCCGACGTTGGCGGCAGCGGAGGCCATCGCCCGGTTCTTCGTGTCGTAGGCCTTGGCCCAGATGGTGTGCAGCGATCCGGCCGGCAGGGTGGAGGTGTCCCACGTCGCGGTGTACGGCGCAGCGGTGTCGGTGGCCACCAGCGCGCCGTCGACGTAGAACTCCACCTTGGTCACCGCGTTGTTCGAGGAGGCATCCGCCTGGAGGGTGACCTTGCCCTGCACCGCGGCGCCGTCGGCGGGGTTCGCAAGCGTCACGCTGGGGTTGCCCCCCGAGTTCTCGGTGACGACGATCGTCGGGGAGGTGGTGACGTTCCAGGCACCATCGTAGACCTTGGCGTAGACGGTGTGCGTCGAGTTCTGCGGGTAGGACGAGGCGTCCCACTGGTAGGTGTAGGGCGGGTTCAGATCAGAGGCGGCGAGCGCGCCGTCGACGTAGATCTCCACCTTGGCGACGGCATTGTCATCCGCGGCGGCCACGGTAATGGTGGACTGTCGCCCGATTGCTGCGCCGTTGGCGGGAGCGCTGACACTGACCGTTGGTGCAATGGAATCGACCCGGGTGAGCAGGTCCTGGTAAGTGCTCCACGCCTGCTTCTTGACCAGTGTGGCGTTGCCAGGAGCCGGCCCGGCGGCGTTGCACTGATAGCCGGGGGTCCAGGTGAGTCCGTCGGTGCAGAACTGCGGACTGGGGTCGGTCGCAATGTCGTTGGCGTAGTACCAGAACACCTTCTGGGCGCCGATGTCCGGCGACAGCATGTAGGACAGCACGTCATTCAGGAACGCCGCCTGGCCGGCCTCGCCGAACGGATACGTGGCGGGCGACAGGTTCTGGCGGCTCGGGTCCGATGGGTAGCCCACTTCCGTAATCCAGACCGGCTTGCTCGCCCCAACGTCCGCCAGGTCGCTCTGGATGCTGGCCATCTTTGCCCGAACGTCGACCTTGCCACCGTAGGAGTGGAAGTTGGCGATGTCGAAGTACTGTGCCCCGGGGTAGGTGGGGTCGTGCAGCACGTCGTGGAAGAAGCCGAGCCGATTGATCCGCGGATCGCCAGACAGGTTCAGCGCCAGCCCGCCGAACACCACCTGGGCAGTGGGGTCGGCGGACTTGATCGCGTGCCAGGCGTGGTACAGGAGCTCCGCGTAGACAGAGGCGGCGGAGGACTCGGGCATCGAAGGGGGAAGGATGAAGGAGCCCTTGATGTCCGGCTCGTTGCCCACTTCCCAGGAGTGCACCACGTTCTGCCCGTAGCCGGGTCCGCCGTCGGTATAGCCGTTGGCCTTCGGCCCGTAGCGACTCACCAGGTGCTTGAGGAAGTCCTCGTACTGGTCGTAATCGCAGGGCGGGTAATAGGAGATGGTGCTGACCGGGAGCCCGGGATCCGGGGCCGTGGTGCACCAGGGCACCGAGTACTGGAAGGTCATCAGCGGGTTGAGCCCGGCGCTCACCGTATCGGAGATCAGGCTGTCGCACGCGGCCCAGGTCCACGTCCCCGGCGCTGGCTCGACCGTCGCCCAGCCGCAGCCCTCGCGCGCCCAGCCCACGCCAATACCATTCTTCCCCGCCAGGGCGAGCGCCTGCCCGCGGAGCGGGTCGAACGAGCCGGGGCCCAGGTTGACGCCGAATTTGTCTGCCTGGCCACTTGACCCAGCGGCCGGAGCCGATTCCGTTGCTGCCTGAAGCGGATGCGCGTGAGCAGTGAAAGGAGCCACCGGGGCAACCAGTGCCAGAGCAAGCAGGAAGCTCACGAGGAGAACAGGGATACGCGCGATCAAAAAATGACTCCAAAGATCCGTGTGGTAGGGAGGCTACCAGGATATTTGCGTGAAATAGAAGGGAAATTGCGGGACAAAGGGACATTCTGGGAGAGTCGATGGTCCCACCAGGTTAAGTGGCATAAGGGCACCGAGACGCAAGGTGGTGAAATATTTCACTTCTATCCCAGCATCGCTGCGAGCAGCTCAAATACTGAAGTGATCCGTGTCCGCTCGGGCCAAATGGCATAGACCATTCTGACGTGCAAGCACAACAATCCAGGCCCTTTAGTGCCCTGCGAAGGGTCCTTCGGTCCACGTCGGCGAGGACTCGCAAGCGTTGCTGACGGGACGAGCGACCCTCCGGTACGACACGCGCCATCGTGAATCATGTAGCTATGACGATCTGCACACTCTAGATCTCACCAGGGATACCGGATCGTCAGAACACGAGGCTCTATTCCGAGTCATAGGAAGTTGAGGTACCCACCCCTGCATCCCTCCTCTATCGAACTGTCTGGCCAGGACGTAACCACTCGCCGCCGCTCCCACCCACCGCGCCTGGCGCATCTGGCCGCGCTCGGCGCGCTGGCCGCGGGCCTGCTCCTGGCGCCGCTCCCGCTGCGCGCGGCGCCCGCGCCGGCCACCCCCAGCAGCGGCTTCCAGTATGGTGC